>Ga0307433_1000696_pt1 | contig 23366 bp, 14 predicted proteins | sample SalMarWE160210MG_FD_202166 | JGI IMG/M metagenome (GOLD analysis project Ga0307433, IMG submission 202166) | Salt marsh sediment microbial communities from the Plum Island Ecosystem LTER, Massachusetts, United States - WE1603-210 | ecosystem: Environmental > Aquatic > Marine > Intertidal zone >... | reverse complement strand
GACGACCTGGGTGGTGGTCTCGTAATCGAGGTTGGTGTTGTCGGCGACGGTGATCTGGCCGGTGCCGGCATCGATGGCAAAGATGGAGAGTTCGTTGCCGGCGGTGATGGTCCAGGCGGTGGTGTCGATCTCATCGGGGTCGGTTACGGGTAGGGGGGCCCCGACGTTGGTGCCGTTGGCCGAGTTTTCGTTTACCCAAAAGGGGCGTCGTCGATCCCCGGTGGTTGGGACGTAAGGCCCAGATTCACCGTGAAGTCCTGGCGCGGCAGGGGGCCGTTGACCTCGGCGGGGTCGCGGTTCGGCCACGCGTACCGGAGGGTGTCGTCGTAGTAGTAGAGGCGTCTGAGGTCTTGAGTCGCGACGCCGTGGGGGGTGCCGCCGTTGGCGTACAGGATGTCGTTCGCGCGGACCGAACTGACGGTTGCGGCGGCAACGCTGCTGTTGATCCAGGAGTTGGCCTCGCCGGTGACCCCCCTGACGTAAACGCCGCGGATGGTGGCGAGGAGGTCGAAGTCGCCAAGGGCGTCCGGCAGGTGGTCGACGCCGGCGTCGATGCCCGCAAAGGCGAGGGCGTTGCGGAGGCCCCCGAAGGTCAAGTTGCCGGTGTTGCCGGCCGACCGTATCTCGGCGCCGTCGAGCCACCCGGCGATGTAGACCGTGCCGAGGGTCTGGGTGGCGGCGGCGTCGGTCAAGGTCAGGTTGACCTGGGAGTCGCCCTGGATGCCGTCTCGCCGGTTGCCGCGCACCGAGTAGTACCGGAGCGTCGGGGCGGTCACGGTGTCGTCGGCGCCGCCGGTGTCGAGCCAGTCGGTGGCCGAGAGGTACCGGATCGGCATGGCGGAGTCGATGGAGAAGTCCTGGACCCTGTCGAGGCGGATGCTGAGGGATGCGCGTGCATCGGGCCAGGCGGAGACGGTGAGTGTGCCGTCGCCGGTCACGTCGTCGAGGTAAAGCGTGGTCAGGCCGCCGGTGACGGTGACGTCTCCGGCGAGGTTGGCCTGCCTGCCGTAGAACCCGGCGAGCGAGGTCTCGTCGAGCGGTTCGAGGGGGTCGCCGACGGTGAGGTCTCCGAGGTCGGCCTCGGCGTTGCCCCCGCCGCCACGCGCCGGGTTGGCGTTGGCCCAGGACCGGTTGTCGGTTCCCGTGAGTACCACGTCCAACCCTTGCGCGCCGACCGAGACGGCGCCGTTGCCGTTGCCCCGCAGGCTGAAGGTCACGTCGGTGCCGTCGGCGTCCTCGACGGTGAGGTTGACGCGTGTCCGCGCCCCGACGGCTCCGAACTGCCAGACGACGGCGTAGGTGCCGGCGGTGGCGGCGAGGTTGTTGGCCTCGCTCTCCTCGGTGATGACGTCGGTGGCATCGACGTCGGCCAGGATGTAGAGGTCGGCGGGCAGGGCGTCGCCGGGCAGGTTGGCGCGGAACCGAAGGGTCTGGGAGAACCCCGGCGCGAGCCGCAGGCGCGTGTTCCGGGTGGCCAGGAGGGTATCGCCGCCGAGGGCCTGGTCGGCCGAGAGGTGGAGGTTGTTGACGACGGTCCCCTCGGCGGTCACGCCGCCCTGGTTGGTGACGATGACGGAGACCCAGGCCCGGTCGCCGGGAACACAGGTGGCGGGCAGCGTGACGGTGGCGAAATCCACGACGAGGTCGGGCTTGTCGGAGATGGTCACGTCGAACGTTCCGAGTGCCGCCGCCGCCACCGGGTTGTCGTTCGTGTCGGTGACCTGGCCGGCCTCCATCGTCACGGTGTAGGTGCCGTTGTCGGTGAAGTCCCAGGTGCGTCCGGTACCGTAGATGCGGTAGGTGACGACGCGCGGCGAGCCGTTGGAGCGGGTGTCGATGCCCCAGTACCTGGCGAGTTGGTCGTAACCGTTGGGGCCGGTCACGCGGACGTTGCGTGAGCCGATGGTCCGGAAGTTGACGGCCACGTTGTCGGTATAGGTGACGGTGAACTCATGGGTGGGGCCGGCCGGCGTGGTCAGGTCGTTCGCCGCCAGGACGGCGGTCGGGACCTCGGGGTCGGGGTTGGTGACCGTGACGGTGGCGGCCGCCGCGGCGCCCATGTCGCGGTCGTTGTCGTAGGCCCGCGCGAAGAACCGGTTGAGGTCGTAACCGAGCGACCTGGTAGAGACGGCGTAGGTCGCGGTGCCGTTCGTGACGCTGCCCCAGCCGAGGGCCGTGTCGAGGGCCTCGTCAAAGGTGCCGCTGTCGTCGGTATCGTGGTAGAAGCGGACCCATCCGGCGGTGCCGTCGGAGTCGGCCACGTTGTCGGCGGTGAGCGTCAGGGCGTCGCCGCGGTCAATGGGGTCGGCGCTGGCGGTGAGCGTGCCGACGGTGGGTGTGTCGTTGCGCCGGCCGGCGTTCGAGGCGCTGAAGCCGCTTGTCCCGACGGCGTTCCTGGCCTTGGCCCAGTAGTGGTAGCCGGTACCGGCCGCGGCGGTGGTGTCGTCGTAGGTCGTGCCGGCGACGGTGGCGATGTGGGCAGCGCCCGCCGAATCGTCGGCCGTGTGACGCCAGACTTCGTAGGCGGTGGCGCCTGCGGCGGCGTTCCAGGTGACGGCGACCTTGTCGGTGTGCGTGCCGTCGGTGGCGGAGACGCGGGTGGGGGCGTTGGGGGCCGCCAGGGTGAAGTCGCCGAAGTTGACGACGCCGGTGGGGTGGCCGGAGACAAAGTCGACCTCGGTGTTCATCTGGGTGGCGTTGAGCCAGGCGGTCGCCGGACCGCCGAAGCCAGCGCCCGAGCAGATGACCATGGCCAGCGACCCGTCGTAGGGCAGGCTCCATCCGCCTTGGGCGTTGGTCTGGACGGTGGCGGTGCCGTCGGTGACATCGACGCCGGCGAGGCCCTCGTTCAGGTCGTAGGCGCCGTTGAAGTTGAGGTCGTCGAAGACGACGCCCGTCAGGAACGGTTCGGTCCCGTCGGTGTAGGCGGTGTGGACGGCCCAGTAGTCGACCAGCGCGCTGGCGGCGTCGGTGGCGTGGCCGACGCCGATCTCGCGGTGCGGCTCAAAGAGCAGGTCGCCGGCGAGCAGGTGGGCCTGGGTGTCGAGCGGGTCGGCGCCGGCGTTCTCGAGGAGTTGGCCGAGGGTGTCGGCGGCGCCGGCGAGGGTGGCGTCGATCGACTCGATGTTGTTGGCGGCATCGAGCCATGCGGCCGGCAGCGTGTAGCCGGCGTCGCGGGCCATCTTGTTCGGCCAGTCGGCCGTGACGGCGCTCTGGTGGGCGAAGTAGTCGTTGGCGGCCATCTCGTCGGCATGGAACTCGGCGGCGTCGAACAGGGGGGCGCTCACGGCGAGAGGCTGCTGCGGCGCCACGCCGTCGAGCGTGACGGCCAGACCCGCCTCGGCGGCGTAGGCGGCCGGGTCGTGACGGGCCTTGTTCAGCAGGTACACAAACAACTGTTCTTCGGCCGATACGGCCAGCAGGAGCCTCTCCTCGAGCGATTCAAACAGGGCCGTACCGCAAGGCTGGCAAGTGCTGAAACTCATCCCCACTACCTCCCACGTATGTTTGCTGGTGGTCAGACCTTAGGCGGCGTTCGAGTAGGGGGATAGACGCGACTTGCCCGTCTGTGCGCCGGGTGCGTGGTGACTGTGGGCCCCGGCAATGCTGCTTTGGCAGCCTCCAGGCCGGGTTTTCCGCAGTCCTATCCCTGGTATCGCCCAAAACGGCGAAGGAGTTTAGGCGAAGTGGGTGTTTTCGGGCCCCTCAAACCGGGCTTCCATTCCCGCCGGCATCGGGCGGCGGTGAGAAGCGGTTGACCCGGGAGGGAGCGGGCCGTATGATAACGGCGCCGATGGTTTACGCTTGTCAACAATCTGCGTCGGGAAATAAACCGACCGCATGGGAAATCGGGGAAGAGAGGCCTGACGTGATGCGATCGATACGAACCGGCGCCGGGGCGCTGACAGCCGCCCTCGTCCTGGCCGCTGTCGCGGGGGCGCAGGCACCGCCCGTGGGCGTCTATGTCGAACCGGCTCAGAAGCGGGTTGTCCGCCGGTCTGTCGAACTGATCGGCATGGCCGAGGCCCGCCGCCGCAGCGTCGTCAGTGCCGAGGTGGCCGGCCGCGTCGAGGCCATGCTCGCCGACGCCGGTGACTACGTCAAGGCGGGGCAGCCCCTTTGCCGGATGCGGCGCCTGCCGGTCGAACTGCAGTTGAAGCGGGCCCAGGGTCTGCTCGCCGCCGCTGCCGCCGACCTGAAGAAGAAGGAGACGGGGAACCGCAAGGAGGAGATCGCCCAGGCCGAGGCCCGCGCGGCGGCCGCCCGCGCCGGATACGAACGATGGACCCAGGAGTACGCGCGGACCCGGAAACTCCTGGCCGACGGCGCCAGCACCCAGGCCGAGATGGACGTCACCGAGGCCGCTCATCGTCAGGCCAAGGAAACGCTGGCCGAGGCCGAGGCCGGTCTCGCGCTCACCAAGAGCGGGTACCGCGCCGAGGACGTCGAGCAGGCCCGGGCCCAGGTGGCCGCCCAGACGGCGGCCGTCGGGGAACTGAAAGACACGCTGGCCAGGATGACGGTGACGATGCCCTTCGACGGGTTCGTCGTCACGAAGGCGTGCGAGGTCGGCGAGTGGATGAGCCCCGGCGCCGCCGTCGTGGAGGTGGTGGACCTGTCGGTGGTCCGCGTGCAACTGGACGTGCCGGAGCGGTACTACGGCAGCCTCCGCAAGGGTGCGGCGGCGCCGGTCATCTTCGAGGCGCTGGGCCCCGACCGCGAGTTTGCCGGGACGATCTCGCAGATCGTTCCGGCGTCGGTCGCGGGGACGCACACGGTCACCGTCCGTGTGGACGTGTCGAATACGGTTGAGGCCGGCCGGCCCCGGTTGGCGGCGGGCCTCCTGGCACGGGTATGGCTGCCCGTCGGGAAGGAGCACGAGGCGCTGCTCGTGCCGAAGGCGGCGGTCATTCGCCAGAGCGGCCGCGACGTGGTGTACACCGTGACCGACACGCCGCCGCCGGGCGCGGTGGGCGGCAGACCGCCCCCTGGCCAGGCCGACGACAAGCCCGCCGCTGCCGGGCCGCCCGTCAAGTACGCCGTCCAGGTGCCGGTGCGCATCGTTCGAGGCCACGGCCGGTACATGGAGGTCGAGGGTCAAGGGCTGAAGGTCGGCATGCTGGTGGTGACGCGCGGCACGTACCTGCTGGCGCCGGGGTCGGCGGTGTTTGCGGCGCCGAAGGAGAAGGGGTCGGCGTCGGCGGGGTTCGGGTCGAAGGCGGGAGGGGGCGGATGAGGCTGATCGAGTTCTGCGTCCGCCACGCCGTGCCGGTGATCGTGGCGGTCTTGCTGGCGAGCCTGTTCGGCGTCATCGCCATCGTGGGGATTCCGCGCGAACTGACGCCCACCGTCGAGGTGCCGGTGATCAACGTGTCGGTGCGTTATCCGGGCGCCGCGCCCCAGGAGATTGAGAAGGAAATCGTTGACAAGTTGGAGGAGCAACTCAACGCGGTCGAGGGCGTGCGGGAACTGACCTCCGAATGCCGCGAGAACGAAGCCAATACCCGTCTGGAGTTCGACTGGGGTACCAGCATGACGCTGGCCGGCGTCGATGTCATCAACAAGTTGAGCGTCGTGAAGGACTTGCCGGACGAGGCCGATGAGCCGGTCATCTCGTTTGGCGAGCGGGAAGGGCACCCCGTCTGCTTCATCCTGCTGCGCACCGGCGAGAGCCTAAGCGCCGACGACCTTCGCGATTACGCGGTCGACGTGCTCCAGCCGTACATGAGGCGGATCTCGGGCGTCAGCAGCGTCGATGTGTACGGCGGCCGGGAACGGCAGGTTGAGGCGACGTTCGACCCGGTCCAATTGGCGGCGCACGGGTTGACGCCGATGGACCTGGCGAACCTGCTCGCGCGCGAGAACCGGAACACGCGCGCCGGGCGGATCGATGAAGAGAAGAATCGGTGGCTCGTTCGCACGGTCGGCGAGTTTCGCTCTGCCGAAGACGTCGAGAACGTCGTTCTGCGCCGCCCGGGCATGCCGGACCTGCGTCTGGGCGAACTCCTCACAGTCAACATGAACAGTTACAAGGACCGCGAGTACTTCGTCCGCCATGACGGCAAGAGCGGCATCATCTTCGCCGTCCGCAAGAAGACCGGCAAGAACGTCGTCGCCATCATCCGCGAACTCAACGAGGTCATCACGTACCTCAACACCGAACTGCTTGCCCGGCAGGACATGCAACTGGAGATGCTTTACAACGAGTCCACCTACATCGACGCGGCGATGCTGCTGCTTCGGGAGGACGTGGTTCTGGCAGCGGTGCTGGCGGCGCTGGTGCTGATCTTTTTCCTGCGGAGTTGGCGTGCCGTTGTGACGGTTTTCGTTGCGGTGCCGATCAGTTTCGTCTCGGCGTTCATCTTTCTGTGGGTTCTCGGCCGGTCGCTGAACGTCATCAGCCTGGCGGGCGTGACGTTTGCCATCGGCATGCTCGTCGATAACGCGATCGTCGTTCTGGAGAACATCTACCGGCACCGCGAGATGGGCAAGAGCGCCCCCCGCGCGGCCCTCGACGGTGCCGGCGAGGTATGGGGGGCCGTGCTGGCCTCGACGCTGACGACCGTGGCGGTCTTCGTGCCCGTCATCTTCATCGAGGAGGAGGCGGGCCAACTGTTCCGCGACATCGCCCTGGCGGTTGCCTTCAGCGTGGGCATCTCGCTTGTGGTTTCGGTGACGGTCATTCCGATGCTCTCGGCGAAAATCCTGAAGGTGCGCCGGTCGCGGGAGACGGATGGGTCGGGCGGGCCGTCCGGCGCCGGCGCGTGGATACACCATTACCTGATGTTCGGCTGGCTCGGCGTCGCCTTCCGCAGGCGGGTGACGGCGCTGGTGTCGTGGCTGATGCAGGGCGCCGTTCGGCGCATTGTCATCGGGCTGCTCATCCTGGCGGTTTTCGGCGCCGCCCTCTGGGCCTTTGTGAGAGCGACGCCCGTAACGTACCTGCCCACCGGGAACCGCAACTTCGTCCTCGGCTTTATCATCACGGAGGCGGGGACGAGTCTCGACCATAACATGGACGTGGCCAAGGAGATTGAGCGTCGCGTCCGGGCGCTGCCGAACGTCGAGATGTTTTTCGTCGTCGGCCTGGGCGAGCAGATGTTCCTGGGGGCCAAGTGCGCGGATGCGGACAAGGCCCGCCGGCTGGCGGTGGACATCAGCGCGGCCATGGGGAACAAGCCGCCGCCGGGGGTGCCCGAGATGGTCAGGGAGATGTACGAGGCGCATTATCAGCACCCCATTCCGGGCATCCAGGCGTTTGCCCAGCAGATCGGCCTGTTTTCGCGGCGGGGCATGATGGGGGGGCAGCAGGTGACCGTGACGGTCCGCGGCGACGACATCGACCGGCTCTACACGATCGCCGACCACTTGACGGCGCCATTGCAGGCCATTCCGGAAATCGTGTTCATGACCCCGAGTTTCAAACTCGGCAGTTGGGAATTGCGGCCGACCATCGACCGGAAACGTACCGCCGAGGTCGGCTTGGCCGCCGCCGACGTCGGCTTTGCCATCGGCGCGATCGTCAGCGGCATGAAGGTCTCGGACTTCCGCGAGGCGAGCGGCAACGAACTGGACCTGACGCTGCGCGGCGCCCCGCGGTACCGCGAACACATTGAACTTCTCCAGGACGTGCCTATCTGGACGCCGCGAGGACGATCCGTGCCCCTGGGCGAACTGGCGCCCGTCCGTCCGGCTGCCGGGCTCAACATCATCGAGCACACCGAGCAGCAGCGGAGCGTCAAACTGGACTGCACCGTTCAGCCGGACGCCCCGCTCGGCGAGGTTCTCGAACGCATCCGCAACAACATACTCCAGCCGCTTCAGGCCGACGGCACGATCCCGAAGGACTATGTGGTGGACCTGCGCGGCACGGCGCGCGACTTGGCCCGCATGTGGAAGGCCCTCCGGTGGAGCCTGCTCCTGGCTCTGGTCATCACGTACCTGCTGATGGCGGCGCTGTTCGAGTCGTTCTGGCATCCGTTCGTGATCATTCTGAGTGTGCCGCTGGCAGTCGTCGGCGGGTACGGCATGCTCTATCTGGTGATGTTTTGGAACCTCTTCTGGGGCCAGCCCCCGCCGCTGCTGGACGTTCTGACCATGCTCGGGTTCGTCATCCTGATCGGCATCGTCGTGAACAACGCCATCCTGGTGGTGGCGCAGGCGCTCAATTTCCACAAGAACCAGGCGATGCCCATCACCGAGGCCATCGTCGCGAGCGTCTCCAGCCGCATCCGGCCCATCTTCATGAGCACCTTGACGAGTATCCTGGCCATGCTCCCGCTGGTGCTGAGGCCGGGTCCCGGCAGCGAACTGTACCAGGGTCTCGGGGCGGTGGTGGTGGGCGGCCTTTTGACCTCGACGGTTTTCACGTTGATTTTGACGCCCATCGTGTTTAGTTTCGGTCTCCAGGTGACTGAGCATCTGCGGCGGTTGGCCGTACGCATCGGCCTGATTGTCGGCGAGACGGAGACGGACTTACCCGGCGGCCCGCCCGCTCGCTCGCGCTCGCGGCTCTGATAAACGGCCCCGACCCGGCGAGCGTGAGGTTCTGAGCAGCGACCGAAGTGAGGGGACTAGCCGCGACCGTAAGGGAGCGGGGTCTAGGTTGGTGCGCCCGGACGCCGAAAGGCACGCGAGGCGGCCTGGATGGATGACCGCACGACGAGCGACGAAGACCTGATGCTTCGCCTCCAGCGTCGCCGCGATGAAGACGCCTTTAACTCCCTGTTTGCCCGATATCGGGTCCCCATCACGAGTTACCTGTACCGTCTGGTCGGCAAGCGGTCGGAGGCCGAGTCGCTGGCGCAGGAGGCGTTTCTGCGGGTCCTCCAGAAGGCTGACCGTTACCAGTACCCGAAGCGGTTCAGCACGTGGTTCTACACCATCTCGCGGAACCTCGCGACGGACTTCCTGAAGAAGAAGCGGGCGGTGGTGCCGGATGATTTTCAGAGCCTGTCGGAGTCGCGCCTCGGCCCGGCCCAGGGGGGGGCCGAGCAGGAGGCCGCCGACCACGAGGAACTCCGCCAACTCGTCAGCGCCCTCCAGGAGTTGCCCGTCACCTATCGCGAGGTGGTCGTCCTCCGGGCGTTGCAGGAACTGTCGTACCGGGAGATTGCCGCCATCGTCGGGTGCCCCGAATCCACCGCCCGCAGCCGCATGGATTACGGCCTGGACTACCTGCGGAAGTTCTACCGCCGCAAGAGCGGCGAAAAAATCTGACTCGCTTCCGACGAAACGCCGACCTGGTCGTATAACGGTTGGAGGCCGACAGCAGGGCCGGCGGCCTCCTAGGGGCATGTCTTTTACGATGGGAGGCCGCGCCCAATCGAGTCGGGGCGCGGGAACCGCAAAGCAACTTGGCCGATGGCTGGGGGGGAGTGTAAGCCCATGGAATGCCCTTGCGCACATGAATGGTACGAGTTGGAACGCGGGTCCGCCCCGCGCGAGGATGCCCAGCGGCTCAGCCGGCATCTGGCCGAGTGTCCCGACTGCCGCACCAGCGCCGACGGTATCCGAGACCTCGCCGCCTCGCTCGAACGGTTGGCCGGGACGACTCGAGCCGACCTGTCGGCCGATGCCGCGGAGTCGGTGTTCCGGCGTGCCCGTGTCCGTGGGCTTCTGGGCCGCCGGCTCAAGACCTCGATCGCGGCCCGTGTGGGGCGGACGCCTTGGCTGCGTGTGACGTTGCCGCTGGCGGCTGCGGCTGCCGCGTTGGTGTTGGCTGCCGTCGGTTTCTGGACGGCCCTTCCGCAGGAGATTCAGCCGCGCGGCGCGCTCAAGCGCCTTGTCCGCTCGGCCCACGGCATCCGCCGTGCCGACCGGCTTCGGCGCCTGGCGCCGGTGGCGCGTGCGGCCGTGAGCGAGGAACTGGCCCGGCGTGAGCCGTCGGCCGAGCAGGTGGCCGACCTGCTGCTCGTCGCTTACATCGCCGAGCGGCCGCGCGAGGACCGCCAGGCCGCGGACGTGGATTTCCTGCTCGGCGAGGCGTGGCGCCGGGGCCGCATGGCCGAACTTGCCGCCGCCCGTCCCTCGTGGCCGATGCTCGCCTCGACCGTCCTGGCCGGCGCCGAGGCCGAGGCGCCGTCCCACGGGCGCACGCTGGCGGGCGACTATCGCGAGCGTCCCCTCGCGGCTGCCAGAAACAGGGTGCTCGACGGGGACTACCAGGGCGCCTTGGAGGTGTTGCCGGGCGACGGGTCGGGGGCCGTGCTCAAGGCGTGGTGCCTGGCGTCGCTCGGGCGACAGGCTGAGGCGGCGCTGGTGCTCTCGGAAGCCGAAGACCGGGCGGACGGCCCGATGGCTCGCATCCTGCGGGCCGACGTGGCGCTCGGCACCCAAAACGTGGCCGACGCGATGGCCCACTACGAGACCCTCGCGACCGAGAACGACCACTACTGGTTCACAGCCGGGTATCTGTACCGGTACGAACTGCGCGATGCACGCGGCGCCGGCGAGCGGTTCCAGCGGGTGCGCGACGGCCGGATGGCGACCTATGTGACACAGGCGTTCCACACGGAACTCGCCATGGCGGAGGTCCCGGAACCGGAACCGCTGGTCTCGGTCGAATTCGATAACTACAGCCTCGGCACGCTGCCGAAGAACTGGGCCCTCGTCCGCGTCAAGGGCGGTGAGTTCGAGGTCGTGGCGGTGCCGGGCGGCAAGGCGCTGGTCCAGGGCAAGGGCACGGAGTTTGTGTGCGGCGAGCCCGAATGGGCCGATTACACGATCCGCATGGACGTCAAGGTGCTGGCCTCCGACGACGACTTCACCGTGGGGGCCGCTGCCTATCGCCGGGCCGACCGCACGGGGTACGCGCTCCAACTGACGCCCCAGCGCCTGCAGATCGCCAAACAGTACGCCTCGGGCGGGCCGGACCGGGCGCCGCTCATCGCGCGCGAGCACCGCCTCGTCCTGCCCCCGGCCGAAGGATGGTGGTACACGCTCAAGGTCCGCGTCCAGCGGGTCGATGCCGGCGTGAGCGTGGCCGGGAAGATCTGGCGAAGCGACCTCGACGAGCCTCTCGGCTGGCACGTCATCTGGACCGACAGCGGTCAGGCCGAGTCCGAGCCGCTGGAGGGCGGCCGGGCGGGCGTGCAGGTTCGGGGGGCCAAAGTCCTCGTCGACAACCTGGTCATTACGCGAAACGTGGCGTCGAATGAGTTGGTTGCGGTCACGCCGTAACCGCACGCATTCCGACGCCTTTTTTGCCGTCGGCTCGGCAAGTGGGGAACCGGGCCGGCGGCCCTTCTTGCAGTGGTTGTTCGAGCCCGCCGCGCAAGCGGCGGGTCATTCCATGCCGGGAGCGGCCCTCACAGCCACGGGTTCGTCGCCGCCTCCTCTGCAACCGTCGAGGCCGGGCCGTGGCCGGGATAGACGACCGTTTCGGGCGGCAGCGTCAGCAGCCGCGTCTTGATCGACTCGATGAGCGTGTTGTGGTTGGCGCCGGGGAAGTCGGTCCGTCCGATGCTGCCGGCGAACAGGGCGTCGCCCGAGAAGACAACCGGCCGCCCGTCGGGGCCTTCGGGCGCGTAGAGGCTGATGCCGCCCGGCGAGTGGCCCGCCGTTGCCAGGACCTCGAACACCGCCGACCCGACGCTGAGGCGGTCGCCGTCGGCCAGGAGCAGGTCGGCCTCCGGGCTTTTGAGCCACGACCCCATCAGGATCGACATATTCCGCATCGGGCTCCGGAGCATCGGCGCGTCGGCCTCGCCGATGGCCAGGGCCATCTCGGGCCACGTCTCCTTCAGCAGGGCGTTGCCGTGAATGTGGTCGGCGTGGCCGTGGGTGTTGACGAGCAGTTGCGGCGTGAGATCGTGCTGGCGCAGGAACTCGATGATTCGCTCGGCGCCGTCGGGGGCATCGACGATCATCGTCTCCCCTCCCTCGGTGACGACGTAGGCCGACACCTCGAGCGGTCCGAGCACGAAGATGTGAATCTCCATGCGGTCTCCTTCGACAGAAGGTTCGCGGCGATTATACGGCGTCAGGTCGTGTCGAAACAGATCAGGTTGCCGTCCCGGTCCTTGACGGCGAGGATGCCTCCGGCCAGGGTCACGTGCGGGTAGCAGATGGCCCTGAACAGTTTGTCGACGCGGGCGAGTTCGCGGTACCCGCCTCCGAGCGCATCGAGCAGCGCGAAGGCGCCTTTGCCGAAGACGATGAGCCGGTCGTCGCCGGCCGTCACCAGAACCGACCCGTGCCCGAACTGGCCGCCGCTCCAGACGCGCCGGCCCGTTGCCAGGTCCAGGCACTTCAGCGTGCCGTCGACGGTGAAGATGCGGCCCTTGTAGATGACGGGGGTGCACACCTTCGAGTGGTCGCGGACGCTCCACCTCTGGCGGATGCCCCCATTGAGCGAGACCTCCAGAAGGGCCATGCGGCTGACGTTGTAGTCGGAGGAGATGACCAGGCGGTTCTTCCACGCGGCCGGCGTGGCGATGTTGTTCGCGAAATCGGTCGTCCACGGAAACTCCGCCACGGTGCGGCCCTGGCGGCCGTTGTCGATCCGCATGACGATAAGTTTCCGCAGCGCCAGCGTCGCCAGGCACGGTACGCCGTCCACGACGAACGGCGTGGGCCCGCCCGTGTGTCCGCCGAGTTCGGTGGCCTGTGATTTCCACGCGCGTCGGCCCGTCTTCTTGTCGAAGGCCATGACGGTGCCGCTGTCGTCGCCCACCTCCACGGCCACCTGGCCGCCCACGAGCAGCGGCGACCCCGGGTGCCCGTAATCGCGCTTGCCTCGCCCCACGTCCGGCCGCTGCGGTATCTTGTACGCCTCGTGGAAGTTCATTGCCCAGACCGGCGTGCCCCGCCGCTTCGTGTCCCAGCAGCACAGGTGCCCGTCGATGCTGAGGGTGTACAGGTACCCGGTCTCGGGGTCGAAGGTGGGTGTGGATGACGGCCCGCCGTAGGCGCTCGTGTCGCCGGTTCGGATGCGGCTCTGGTACCGGCACGGATAGGTTCGCCGCCAGTGCTCGGCCCCGGTTCGGGCGTCGAGGCACAGAACGGCATCCGTGCCGAGGGGGTTGCCCCGGCCACCGCCGCTCCAGCCCATGGTGTAGAGGCGGCCGCCGGCCAGGATCGGCGAGGTGCACCCCTTGCCGACGTTCTTGTTCCACAGCCGCTTGGGCGGCCAACCGGACGGGTACCCGCTCGACTCCGGCGTGACGGCGTTGTGGTCGGGTCCGAGCCATTGCGGCCAGTCAGCCGCGAGCACGTTGGTGCAGGACGTTGCGATCAGCCCCCACGCCACGGCCGCTGCGACGGGAACCGCCGTCTTTCGGCGGATTCGTCTCAAAAGTGCCTCCACTGGCCGGAGTCCGCAAGGTCGCACTACCCTATCAACCGCCTGCGCTGGGGGCAAGTTCTGCCCTCTCTGGCCCCCGCCCGCCCCGGCGGAGGCAACGATTCGCGGCGCCCCCGCAACGTGACGGTGCGCGCGCATGAAGGCCCGCGTGGGTGCAAAGCACCCACCCTACAGTTTCTTGCTGCGCGGTGGGTCTCGGCACCCACCGCGCAACGGCAAAACCGGCGATTCCCGCGCGGTGGGTCCCCGTTCGGCAGGCTCAGGGCAGGCTCCGACCCACCGCGCGAAATGGAGACCCACCGCGCGTTCCGCGCGGCGGCCTTCCCAGGCCGCCGCGAACGCAGTTTATGCCTGTTCCTGGTGGCCTGGGAAGGCCACCAGGCGGACAAGAAGGCGAAGTAGCGTTGTAGGATTAGTTGGTGGCGACGGCGGCGCAGGCGTCGGTCCAGATTTTGATGCAGTTGCGTCCGGCTCGCTTGGCGGCGTAGAGGGCTTCGTCGGCCCGGCGGATGAGTTGCCCCGGGCGGTCGCCGCCCGGTTCCTTGAGTGCGCTGATGCCGAGGCTGGCGGTGACGGGGACGTCGTGTGTCCGGTCGGAGACCGGCCGGTGTGCCAAGTGGGTGCGGACGCGGTCGGCGGCGAGAGCAGCCTCCTGGGCGGACGTCTCGGGCATCAGGATCATGAACTCCTCACCGCCGTAGCGGGCCACGACGTCGGTGGTCCGTGCGGCGTGGCGCAAGACGGAGGCGATGCGGGCCAGCACCCGGTCGCCGAAGGCGTGGCCGTAGGTGTCGTTGACCACTTTGAAATGGTCCAGGTCGAGCATGGTCAGTGCGAGGTCGGCGCCGGTGCGTGCGGCGCGGCGGCACTCCTGGGCGAGGATTTCGAGGAAGCGGCGACGGTTCCAGAGGCCGGTCAGTTCATCGGTGGTCGCGAGTTCTTCGAGGGACCGGTTGGCCTGCTCGAGGCGTGCGTTGGCCTCGGCCAGTTTGCTCTCGACGTCCTTGCGTTCGACGGCGTAGCGCGAGGCACGGGCCAGGAGTTCGCCGTCGGCCTGCCCCTTGATGAGGTAATCCTGGGCGCCGCGGCGGACGGCCTCCAGGGCCAGCGCCTTGTCGTCCAGACCGGTCAGGACGATGATTGGCGCCCAAGGCGCGTGCTCGATGACCTTGGCAACGGTGTCGAGACCCTGACTGTCGGGGAGCGACAGGTCCAGCAGGACCACGTCGACGTCGCCGGGGACGAGGTGTTCGAGGCCGCGCGTGAGCCGGTCGGCCCAGGTCACTTCGAAGGCGTCGGACGCCGCCTCGACCAACGACCCGCGGATGAGGCGAGCGTCGCCGGGGTTGTCCTCAATCAGAAGAATGCGTATGGGTCCGCCGTTCATGGGGGTTACTCCTGCGGCAGTTGAACAAAGGCCAGCCAGAAGTCCTCGATGGACCGGACCACTTCCAGGAACTTGCCCAGGTCCACCGGCTTGGTGACGTAACAGTTCGCATGGAGGTCGTAGGTCCGGGCGATATCCTCTTCGGCCCGCGAGGTGGTCAGGATGACGACGGGAATTCGCTTCAGGTCCGGGTCGGCCTTGACCTCGGCGAGGACCTCGCGGCCGTCCTTCTTCGGCAGGTTCAGGTCGAGGAGGATGAGGTTGGGCCGAGGCGCATCGGCGTACGGGCCCTGGCGGCGCAGGAAGGCCATCGCCTCGACGCCGTCCGGGACGACGCTGATGCGATTGAGGACCTTGCCCTCCTTGAGGGCCTCCAGCGTGAGGCGTGCATCGCCCGGATTGTCCTCAACCAGGAGGACCTCGGCCGGTCTGACCGGCGTTTGCGTAGACCTCGGCTGGTGCGTGGTCGGTTGACTCGTCATCGGTTGCTGCCTCCCTTTGTGGGACCGTGAAATAGAAGGTGGAGCCCGTACCCGGTTCGGACTCGATCCAGATGCGTCCGTTGTGGCGTTCGACGATCTTCTTGGCGATGGCCAGTCCGATGCCGGTGCCCTCGTACTCGTCGCGGCCGTGCAGGCGCTGGAAGATGGCGAAGATGCGTTCGTGGTACTGCGGTTCGATGCCGATGCCGTTGTCGCGGATGGCGAACTGCCACCCGCCGCCGGCCTGCTCGGCCGAGACGTGGACCTTGGGCGGCGCCTCGCCGTGGTACGTGATGGCGTTGCCGATGAGGTTCTGGAGCAGGCGGCCAAGTTGGGTCCTGTCGGCCACGACGGTGGGCAGAGGATCGTGGGTGACCTCGGCGCCGGTCTCGGTGACGGCCACCTCCAGGTTCGCGAGGACCTCCTGCATGACGGCCTGGCAGTCGGTCGGTTCAAACGCCTTTCCGCGCCTCGTCACGCGCGAGTAGGCCAGCAGGTCGTTAATCAGCGTCGCCATCCGCTCGGCGCCGTCGACGGCGAAGCCGATGAAATCGTCGGCGTCGGCGTCCAGTTGTCCCTTGTACCGTCGCGCAAGCATCTGGACGTAGCCGGTCACCATCCGCAGCGGTTCCTGGAGGTCGTGCGAGGCGACGTAGGCGAACTGTTCGAGTTCGGCGTTGGAGCGGGCGAGCGCCTCCTCGCCCCGTTTGCGGACGGTGACCTCACGCTTCAGTTCATCGTTGGCCTCTGACAGATCCGCCGTGCGCTCCGCCACCTTTTGTTCCAGGTCGTGGCTGTAGGCGACGATCTGCTCGCGCTGATGGCGGAGTTGGCCGGTCATCCGGTTGAACGAACGGGTCAGGAGTCCGATCTCATCCCTGCTTCCGACGGGGATGCTGCAGTCCCAATCGCCCGCTGCCATCCGTTTGGCGGCTTCGGCCAGGCGCGTAACCGGTCTGGATACGGACCGCGCGAGGAAAAACGAACTCACGACTCCCAACAGAACGATCAGGCCGCCCCAGGCCAGGTTGCGGAGAATCAGGCCGTGGGTCGCCGCTCGGACGGGGGCGAGCGAAAGACCCAAGACGACGTGCCACGTCTCGCTGCCTACCGTGAACGGGTGGACCAGGAGCCACCCTTGTTCGTCCGTCTCGGTGAAGTAGTGGTTCAGGCCCGCCTGTCGTCCTGGGATCAGGTTCGAAGGAACCTTCTCCCCGTAGTACGCCCTGTCGTTGGCCAGGTAGACCTCACCATCGGGTTTGACCAACTTGGCGAAGATCACGTCGTGCGCGCTACGCGCAGGGAGTTCATGAAGCGACCTCTCCACATAAATCCAGTTTAGCGATGAGAAGGCGTTCTCGGCCTCGGCGGCAAGATGCTCCGCCTGATAGACGCCCGTGCGGATCAGTTCTGCCGTCAGCGCTTTCGACTGCACGCGTACGCCAAAGTAAGTGCTCAGTCCCGCCGCCGTGACGACCAGTAGAACGCTGCAGAGCATCCACTTATGGATGACCGAGATTCTTACGGCGGGGCGGCCTCCGGCATCGCCGGTCGGCGCGGGCTTCCGCGGCTTGGCGCAGTGGCTTCTAGACATGGGTTTCTTCGCCCGGTTTCAGGACCAGCACCTTCACCTCCGGGGCCAGTTTGCCGACCTGCTGCTTGAAGCCGTCGGCCGTCTGGGTCAGGACCGGAAAGGTGCCGTAGTGCTCGGGGATCACGATCTTGGGCCTGATGAGCGTGCAGGCGTACGCCGCTTCGGACGGCCCCATCGTGAAGACCCCGCCGATAGGCAGGATGGCCACGTCGGGCTTGTAGAAGTTTCCGACGATGGTCTTCATATCCCCCATCAGGGACGTGTCGCCGGAATGGTAGATCTTCAGTCCGTTCTCGAACTCGATGACGTACCCGACGGCCTCGCCCACGAAACGGTTGGTCCCCTCGAAGCCGGTCAACTGGGCGCCCGCGGAATGAAACGCCTCGACCATGGTCACCTTCACCCCGTCGAAGTCAGCCGTGCAACCCTTGTTGGCCAGGGTAAAGGTCTGAGTGTTCGCTCGGGGAATCTCGGCCTTGATAAAGAAACTGAGTTCCCACGGGGCCACGATCTTCGGGGCGTAGTCGGCCACCAGTTCCTTGGCGTCGGGGAGCATGAAATGGTCTACGTGGCCGTGCGTCCAGAGGATCATATCCAGGGAGCCGAAGCCCCCCTTCTTGCGGTACTGGCCCGGGCACTTCGGATTGGTCCTTATCCACGGGTCCAGCAGGATTCTCTTGGCCTTGCACGAGGTGAACAGGAAACTGCCGTGGCCCAACCAGCGGATCCCGACCTTCCCGTCACCGACGGGCTCCTTTTCCGCGGCGCCGGCCGCCGTGGGTTCCGCAAGCGTTTGAAGGGCGACAACGCCGACAGCCGCGCCCACGCCCTTGAGTGCTTCTCTTCTTGAGACCTTCATTTTTTGTCCCCTAACCTAGAATGCGTACGTGAACGTGAGGCCCGCCCAGAAGTTGTCGTCGTCTCGCATGGCACTGCGGATGTTGTCGTCGAGCAGAACCGAATAGTGTATGGCGGGGGTGACCGTCACATGATCGCCTATCTGGAAAGGCAGGCCCAGTGAGACCTTGGCGTCCGCGAACCCCGACCCATCGCTGCCGTAGTACCAAAGGTTGTGCCGCGACCAGCCGTACGCGAACGACGTGGTGATCGCCACAGACATGGTGGTGGTCGCCGACGGCTTCCACACGTCTTTGAAGGTGTGTCCCAGCGAGAGGGTGGCGTAGGTGCCTTCATTCTCGTCCACATCCTGGTAGACCGTGAAGGTCGGCGACAGCAGGGTCTTCACACCCACGCCGAAATAGACTTCGGTCGTTGAAAAACGATGGGCCTGGGGGTATTGGTAGTAGATGCCGCCGACTGAGAAGTTCAACTTCTCCCACGACCAGGAATAATTCAGAATGTAGTCAAGTTCCTCATACTGTCTTCTGTAGTCTTTGAAGTCCGTCGTGTCCATGTTCCCCCAGAAGGCAAGCGACAGCCCCTTGTACGAGAGAGCAATATAATGCTGGAGGACCGGGTCATCCGTCGCACAGATGCCGCGCCAGACCTTCTTGCTCGAGTAGGTGGCGTTGAGGTTCAGCGACCATTCCTTCTCAAGGGCCTTTTCCAACGGTTCGGGTTCGCCACGTTTCTCTTCGGCCGCCTCCTCGGCAAAGACGGGACTCATCGCCGGTGTGCATAGAACCAGAAGCGCCGTCATCACAGACACAACTGGCATACGCACCCTGTTCATCATTCGCTTCCTTTGTGCTGTGGGTTCCTTTTCTGGGATGCAGCCGGTGGGCTGCCGCCGGGTGAGGGCGCACACGGTTTGTCGAAGGGACCTTTGCGGGCGGGGACAAACGGCAGAGTGGCCCCAGCGCTCAACGAAATGCTCCTCCCAGCGCAATCAGGCGGACAGGCTTCTCGCCTATCCCCCCATCCTTCACGCCTTATCGGCTGCGTGACACCACGGCTTTAGTGTTTTGCTCACGAAGCCCTTCGGAATCGGCCGTCTGCCGGGCCGGTAAGCCCCCAGTTCGTTTGTTTCCCGAGACACATCTCATGCTATAATGCCCCCATGCCCCCCGGGACGCCGCGAATCCGAAACAAGAAGGCCCGACGCAATTACCACGTCCTGGAAACCGTGGAGGCGGGGCTCGTGCTGGAGGGCTCGGAGGTCAAGGCCCTGCGCCAGGCAAAGGGCAACATCGACGAGGCCTTTGCACGCGTCCGCGGTGGCGAGGTGTTCCTCTTCAACATGCACATCGGCCCGTATGCCCAGGCCCATCAGTTCGGCCACGACACCCGGCGCACGCGGAAACTTCTGCTGAAACGCCGCCAGATCACCCGCTCGCTCGGACGGGCCGTCGAAAAGGGCTGCACCCTGGTGCCGCTGACGGTTTACTTCAAGGGCGGCTGGGCGAAGGTGGAACTCGCCGTAGCGCGAGGCAAACGCGAGTTCGACAAGCGCGAGGACCTGAAGAAGCGCGATCACCAGCGCGACATCGCACGCGAACTCGCTCGACGAAACCGCCGCCGCTAACCGAGCCGGCCTGTTTAGCCGCCGGCGCCCGCGCCGACGGGACCGGCCGTCGGCACGGACCGGCCGTCGGCGTGCCGCCGCCGCTAACCGAGCCCGCCTGTTTAGCCGTCGGCGCCCGCGCCGACGGGAATGGGCGTCGATGCATCAACGGCAACGGCCGTCGCCGCCGGCCACGGCACGGGCCGTACCCGTGCCAGGGTGCCGGCGACGGCTAAACAGTAAAGTCGCCGGGGGAATCTGCCGATTTCCTTGGTGCCATGACCACGCTAACGATGCCCGAAACCGACACTGGTACCGACCGGCCGGCCCTCCAGACGCCCTTCGTCTCGGTGGCCCTGCCCATCGGTGTGGACCAGACGTTCACCTATCGCCTGCCGGACCACCTGAAGGGCAAGGTCTGGCCCGGCCAACGGGTCCAGGTGCCCTTCGGCCGGGGCAACCGCTGGGCCGTCGGATGGATCGTCCGGGGCCTGGAGACGACCGACATCAAAGACCTCAAGGCGGTCGCGAAGACCCTCGACGACGAACCGCTCCTGACCGAAGACCTTCTGGACCTGGCCTTCTGGATGGCCCGGTACTACGTGGCGCCCCTCGGCCAGGTCTTCGAGGCGATCCTGCCCGCCGCCGTCAAACGCAAGGCGGGGTTCAAGACCATCCAACTGGTCGTCCGGACCGAGAAGCCGGAGTCGGAGGTTGATCGGATCCTCTCGAAGCAGCGCCGCGTCCTCGACCGTCTCGCCCAGGCCGAGGGCACGCCGCTCGCGCCGCGCGAACTTGCCCGACACGCCGGCTGCACGGTCGCCGTCATCAAGAGCCTCGAAAAGAAGGGGCTCGTGTGCATCGAGACCCGCCAGGTCAGCGAGTTCGCACGCGACCTGTTCCTCGAACTGGAGGAACCCAAGGCGATTCACCTGACGACCGAACAGGCCCTCGCCCTCCAGCGGGTCAAGGCCAAGGTTGCCGCCGACGAGTTCGGCGTCATTGTCCTTCAAGGCGTCACGGGTTCAGGCAAGACCGAGGTGTACCTGCGTGCCATCGAGGACGTGGTGGATCGCGGTCGGCAGGCCATCGTCCTGGTGCCCGAGATCGCCCTGACGCCTCAAACCATCCGGCGGTTCCGCGAACGCTTCACGCAGGTGGCGGTCCTGCACTCGGACCTGACGGACGTTGAACGGCACCGCCAGTGGCGCGACATCCGCGAGGGACGGGCCGACGTCGTCGTCGGCGCACGCAGCGCCGTCTTCGCACCCGTCTCCCGTCTCGGGCTCATCGTTATCGACGAGGAACACGAGAACTCGTTCAAGCAGGACACCTCGCCGCGCTACCATGCACGCGACGTTGCCATCATGCGGGCGAACCTCGTCGGCGTGCCCGTCGTCCTCGGGTCCGCCACGCCCAGCCTTGAATCGTACCGCAATGTCCGGACCCTCGACCACTACCAGGAGGCGTGCCTGACGCAACGGATCGGCGGCCGCCCGATGCCGCCCGTCACCATCATCGACATGCGGCAGGAGGTGGCCGAACGCAAGGGGCACCACGCCCTGTCGCGGGCGCTGGAGAAGGCCATCGCCGAGGCGTGGCGAAAGCAGGACCAGACCATCCTGTTCCTGAACCGCCGCGGCTTCTCCACCCATCTGTTCTGCGTCAAGTGCGGCCACGTGGCCCGGTGCCCCGACTGCGACGTCGGCATGACCTACCACGCAAAGCCGGGCATCCTCCAGTGCCATTACTGCGGCCGCAAGGCGCCACCGCCCGAGACGTGCCCAGCCTGCGGCGCCGAGACCGTCAACTACTGGGGCACCGGCACCCAACGCGTCGAAGACGAGGTCCAGCGCAAGTTTCCCGACATCCGTCTCGGACGCATGGACGCCGACTCGATGCGTCTGCGAGGCGAGCACGCGCGGCTGCTCGGGGCCTTCCGCGACGGAGAGATCGACATCCTCCTCGGCACGCAGATGGTCGCCAAGGGACTCGACTTCCCGAACGTGACCGTCGTCGGCGTCATCAACGCCGACGTCGCCCTGAGCCTGCCCGATTTCCGCGCCAACGAACGCACCTTCCAACTCATCACCCAGGTGGCCGGACGGGCCGGTCGCGGACCCAAGGGGGGAGAGGTCTTCGTTCAGACGTTCCAGCCCGACCACCTGACCATCCGCCTGGCCGCCAAACACGATTACGAAGGGTTCGTCCCCGACGAACTCGGCTCGCGCCAACGTCTCGGCTATCCGCCGTTCGGGCGGCTGGCGCGGATCGTCGTGCGCAGCCAGCAGCGCCAGAAGGCCCACGAGGCGATTCAGGCCGTGGCCGGCCGCCTCATCGAACCGGCACGCATCGCCGGGATCACCGTCCTCGGACCCCAGCCCTGCCCCATCTCCAGAATCAGCCGATTCTGGCGCTATCACCTGCTCCTGAAAGCACCCTCCGCCCGGGCCCTGCTCCACTTCTTCGACGGCATCCGCGCCGACCTCTCGCCGCCCGGAAACATCCAGATGGCCATCGACGTCGACCCGCAGTCAACGCTCTAATCGGGCATCTGCCAGCCATCGGACCGTGATCCTCCCCGAAGCGGCCTTCAGCCGGGCTTTCGGGGCACGCGGAGACAGATCATCTCCGTGGCATCCGCGTGTCCGGCGACGCCGTCCGGCAGGCTACTGAACTTGCGGGGGCGGGACGGCCTGGCCTTTCCGCTGGGCGTCCTGCTCGGCCTGGGTGTAGGTGCCGTAGAAGGGGACGTTGCCGTCGAGCCAGACGAACAGCCGTATGCGGTCCTCCTCGGAGAGGTCGAGTTTCGGGGCGTGGGTGGCGTCGGCGAGGATTTGGGTGAGGCGGCTCTGGTCGGCCCCGACTTGTCCCGGGGTCGTGACATTCGGGGCGATGCTCTTGGCGCCCCATTCGTACCATCTCAGATACGGCTTGAGGCTCTCGTAGGACCGTGAGAAGGTGCCGGTGGTCTGGCCCGTCAGGACCAGCGGGCTCTTGTCTTTGCCGGTGGACCCGTCGTGGCAGCCGACGCAGTGGCGGTCGAGGACGGGCTGAACGAGGCGCGGGTAGCCGAACGGCCGCGTCCCCTCGGGGCCCGCCTCAATCTTTGACGGCGGCCGGGCCGACGCCAGCGTCCTGGCGGGGACGGGCACGGCGCGGAGCGGCTCGTGGCAACCGACGCATCCGCGACGTTCGCCCGCCTGGAGGTACGTGACGGTTCGCATGGTCTGGACGGCGCGACCGTCGGCGCCCACGGCCTGGAAGTAGAGCGGTTTTCCGGCGGGGGCGCGGAAATAGGCCGAGCCGTCGGCCTCGACCGGGACGGTGCCCAGAAGCATCCGTGCGCCCTCGGCGTTGGCGTGTCCGATGCGGGGCTGGTTGACGGTGGGGGTGGTCTTGGGCAGGACCTGGAAGATGCGAAGCGAGCGGATCTGGCGTCCCTTCGGCATCGGGAAGTTGCTGCGGCGGACGTCGGTGAGGAGGAACTCGCCTTCGTCGCCGAGTTCCGGGTCGAGGGTGCTCTTCAAGACGGGCGGCACGAGCCGCGGGGCGAGCAGGATCGGGTACATGGAGGCGATGCGGCGGTCGCGGTAGAGGAGTTCGAGGTTGCCGAAGCGGTCGAGGTAGTAGATGCTGGTGGAGTCGCGTTTGCCGCCGCTGCTCATCCCGGGGATGGGGCCGTAGCCGAACGAGGTGAGGAAGTAGTTCTCCGACAGCGGCCACGGGCTGTGGAAGTACGAGGTGGGCCAGCCGCCGTCGTGGCCGTTGCCTTCGGGGAAGGAGACCTCGGGCGTGAGGACCTCGATGGCCTCGAACGAGTCGCCGCCGGTCTCGGGATCGATTCGGGCACGGGCCGGATCGAAGATGACAAGCGCCCCGCCCACATTGGCGTGGTGGGCGCCCGCGACGAAGAGGATGCGGTGCGACCCCGGGATGGGGTGGGCCTCGAAGCAGGCGTTGATGCGGCGGGTGTAGTTGCCGAAGAGGGAGACGGGGTTGGACCCGTCGGGGTTGCTGGCCCAGAGTCCGTGGAAATTGGAGGCGGAGCGGTCCACGTAATCCCAGCGGGTGTAGACGATGCGTCCGTCGTGCAGCACGTTGGGGTGCCACTCGTTGGTCTCGTGGAAGGA
>Ga0307433_1000693_pt1 | contig 23437 bp, 17 predicted proteins | sample SalMarWE160210MG_FD_202166 | JGI IMG/M metagenome (GOLD analysis project Ga0307433, IMG submission 202166) | Salt marsh sediment microbial communities from the Plum Island Ecosystem LTER, Massachusetts, United States - WE1603-210 | ecosystem: Environmental > Aquatic > Marine > Intertidal zone >... | reverse complement strand
ATCAATTAGCAAAGGATGTCAGAGCTACCGACTATGAGGTTAACAGATTTCATCTGTACATAATACGGCAGCTGAAGATGGCGATTCAGAACCCGAGGATAATAACAGAAATAGGGTTAAAAACCCCCAAAGATTGCCTCGGCTATAGGCTCATAACTAAAATGGTGGAAAGAACAGCTGACCACGCTACCAACATAGCAAAAAACGTTCTACTTCTCAAAAAACAGTTAGACAAAGAATTTCTTCAAACAATTCAAGAAATGAATGAGGTGGCAATTTCCTCCTTCGAAACTGCGATAGAATCTTTGTTCAGGCGTGATTTTGACTTAGCAGAAAGTGTTATCGCAAAAGCCAACAAGATAGTTTCTCTGGAGAAGAAGGCGCTGCTTTCGTCAAAAGAGACGGACATAGAAGAAGCAGCTAACATTCGATTAGTGATTGAGAGCGTGAGAAGAATAGCAGATTACTCTATGGACATAGCAGAGATTGTTCTCAACATGACTGTCGAATCAGTAATAGAATAAAAAAATAGTCTGATCAGATAGATTAAGCATTTATTTATGAGTTGCTAAAGTGTGTCTGGTGTAAGGCTTGCAGTTTAAGGGACGCGACATAGTATCCATCAAAGATTTCACCCGAGAAGAAATCGATTACATCCTGAAAACCGCTGCATCCATGGAGCAGATAGCCAAGAAGGGCTCAGACATGCTCCGCGGCAAGATTTTAGCAACCCTCTTCTTTGAACCCAGCACAAGAACCCGCCTAAGCTTCGAAGCCGCCATGAACAAACTCGGAGGAACCGCCATAGGCTTCGCAGAACCCAAAGTGGCTGCAATCAAAAAAGGCGAAAACTTGGCAGACACCATCAGAGTTGTTGAAAACTACGCTGATGTCCTTGTGCTGAGGCATCCGCTGGAGGGAGCGGCTAGATTGGCAGCCGAGTTTGCTCGGGTACCGGTGATAAATGCTGGTTCCGGAGCTGAGGAGCATCCGACTCAAGCTTTGCTGGATTTGTACACCATCCTGAAAGAGAAAGGACGGATTGACGGGCTTAACATCACGTTGATGGGAGACCTGCGGTATGGACGCACAGTTCACTCGTTGGCGTACGCCCTGTCCCTCTATAAGGTGAAGCTGTTTCTGGTTTCGCCGGAGCTTCTCCGTATGCGAAGGGAGGTTTCTGACGCTATAAAAAGGAAGATTGAGATAGTGGAGGGAACCGCGGTTGAGGAGTTTTTGCCTGAAACGGATGTGCTTTATGTAACGCGGATTCAGGAGGAAAGATTTCCTGACCCAGCTGAATACGCCAAGGTCAGTGGAACCTACAAGATTGGGGTTGACACGTTGGAGGGTGCGAGGGAGGACATGATTATTATGCATCCTTTGCCGAGGGTCGGCGAAATAGATCACGAAGTGGACGATACGCCCTATGCCAGATATTTCCAGCAAGTATGGAACGGCATAGTCACCCGAACAGCTCTCCTAGCCCTCATTCTGGGAGCGAAGAAATAACAAGAAAATTTTGAGAAACTGTTATGCGCACGATAGACAAAACGTTAAAGACTGAGCAACAAAGTACTGTTCTATTGTTAGATTCTATTTTGTAATGGAGAATTGGGTATGGTTCCAAGTATCGTAAAAGATGTTTTTTCAACCAAGTTCAAGAGCGTCAATCAAGACGACACGCTTTCCGCCTGTCTCTCTCTCCTTAAAGAAGAATCGACGCCAGTTTTGGTTGTGTTAAACAGTAAAGGAAAATACTTGGGCGTAATTGCTCACAGGTGGATAATCAGATCACGATATGATCCGTCTAGAACCAAAGTGGAGACTTTGATGCATTCAGCGCCCACAGTATCACTAGAGGATTCTCTCAGTAAGGTAGCGAGGCTGATGATAACTAGTGGGATTAATCAACTTCCGGTTTTCAGCGAAAAGAAACTTGTGGGGGTTGTTACGGATGATACTGTTATTCAGGGGGCAGTGGTTGGGAAGTGGGGCAGCACCAAAGTTGAGGAAGTGATGACTAAGAAGCCGTTCCTTGTTGAAGAAGACGAGTCTGTGGGAGCCGTCCTGAGCCTGTTTAGAGAACACGGCATCTCTCATGCACCTGTAGTTAGAGACGGCAGCCTCGTGGGTATTGTAAGCATCAAGGACATCATCACAGGCATCTTTCAGCCAAGGCAACGGCAAACAGTAGGAGAGATAGCAGGAGAGAAAGTTCAAGTTCTAAGCATTTCAGCGAAGGGCATAATGACGAAGCCAGTCATCACAGTCTTGCCCGAGACTCTGCTGAAAGACGCAGTAGAGAAAATGCAGGAATTCGACATTTCTTCGCTGGTTGTTGTCAGGAAAGGAAGACCTGCAGGAATTCTGACCAAAAGAGACCTTCTTGAGCCGCTAGCCGAAATGGAGATGCCAAAACAGCGGATAACTGTCCAGTTTTCAGTGAAGGGCGTAGAAATAGACGATGTTCAACGCGGCTTCATAATGGACGATTTCGAGTCCTTTGCACGCAGATACCAAAAAACGATACAAACGGGCGCACTTTTCGTGTACATGAAAACTCATGGAACAAAATACAAGGGCCAGCAGCAGATTCACTGTCGCCTAAAATTTAGAACACGAAAAAGTTCATTCTTCAGCTCCAGCGAAGGCTACGGAGTTGAAGCCACATTTCATACAGCATTGGATCGGCTTGAGAGGCAGCTTCTGAGAAGCCAAGAGCTTGCGCATGAACCAGAATACGCTAAGAAATATTTGCGGCGAATAGAGTTTCCTTCAACAGAACTCTAGACAAAACCAAAATGAGGGAGGTGAAAAGGTGACACAAGAGGGAGAAATGTACGCCTGCAAAATCTGCGGCAACGTAGTGAAAGTTATCGCATCCGGCAACGGAATTCTTGTTTGCTGTGGACAACCCATGGAACTCGTGGAAGACTAAACGAAACTACACGCAACATCCGCTGAGGTTTACATTCCGGTTTTGCATCTGTTCATGAGTTCCTGCTTTTTTCTTTTGTTAATCTGTAGATGGCTATGGCAGCTGTAAGCATTGTGATTCCGAGTGATATTGGTGTCAATGATGGAAACTCGGGGATTATTGTTTGGTTTACTAAGGGGCAATTATCTTGGTTGTTTTCGTCGATAGCGTATGGAGTTTCCCCTATGCCGTCACCATCGTTGTCTGTGCCGTTGTAGTTGTTCCAGTAGTTTCCACCGGATGGATAGTCATCATCCCAAATGTTAACTGCAGATGAAGCCTCGTTTACCGCTGCTTGAACAGTGTTGTTGACGAAGTTATTATGGTAAATGATGTTCTCACCGATATCAACACTAACGCCAACACCGTTGTTTATTATGTCGTTTCTCATTATACGGTTGCTCCCTCCAGCGATCCAGACGCCTGCCCCCCAATTTGCTGTAATGTAGTTTTCAGAAATGATGTTGCCACCGCCCATATAGACAAAAATGCCTACATAATTGTTCGTTATGTTATTTCCAGAAATAGTGTTGTTGCTTGCACCGAAGCTAACCCAAATCCCATTTGCAGCGGTTTCATGTCCAATGTCAGTAATATTGTTTCCAATAATTGCGTTGTTTTTGCAATTTCCCATAATCCAAATTCCGTTTCCAAAATGGGTTATTTGCATGTTCTTGATTGTCACGTTGCACCTGTTTTCCAGCCATATCGATTCTATCGTTCCATCTCCTTCAAGAGCGTAGCCTGCACCGTCAACCACGATGTTATCCTTTTCCACAACAAGGGATTGATTAACAATGTTGTCGATAAATGTATACACGCTTCCGTCACGCTGAATCTTGTCTGTTCCCTCAACAGTTCCGTCAGCCCTGATGTAGATAGTTTCACTTGCTCTAACCGTCAATATGTTTGGGATAGCAACCAATAGAGAACAGAGAATCAGCATGAGAATGAGAGCTGCCCTTCTTTTTTCCACTATGGGCACCAACAATAACTTCACTGAAAGAACTGAAAAGGATTTTTGTCAAGAAACTTTGACCAGAAACAACTCAGTGTATCATCTAATATGACAAGAAACCTTTACAAAAAAGGGGAAGGAATAGTTGCCCAGTTCCTTAGAAATGCCGGGCACAATATTGGCAAAAATTTACATTCCGGTTCTGTATCTGTCCATGAGTTCCTGTTTCTTGGCGGTGTTCCATCCGCTTACTGCCTGATAGTAGCCTGTTACTCTGGACCACCATTCTACTTTGTTGGAGCCACAGTAGGGGCACTTCTCAAAAATGGGCGAGGTAACTTTTCCGCAGTCGCTGCAGACAGTTAAGTCCTTAGTGTATGCGAAGTAGCCTACGTTGCTTTTAGTGGTGATTCTTTTGGTTAGTTTATAGAGGGCTTCAGGGTCTGGAGAAGCGTCTCCCAACCAGACATGGAACATATTTCCTCCGTTCAAGAGTGGGAAGAACTTCTGCTCAAGGTCTATCCGATCAAACAAACCCACATTAGCCTTCACATCGACGTGAGTTCCGTTGGTGTAATATACTGGGACATCCTTCTTCCTGTCAGCAAGAAGAAACTTGGCTTGCCCCACATCTCCCTTAACAAGCTTCTCCGCATTGTCCCGATAACGGTCCGTGAGGAGGTCAGCTATGGCGAATGTCTGGGCTGTGGATTCAGCTGGTGTCCTAGCTAGGGAGATTTTGTAGCCGCTTCTTTTCTCCAGCACTTTCTTGTATTTCTGCATCTCCAATATCAGCTTGATAAGAATCTTGACTGCTTCAGGATTTTCGTGCAGTTGATAGCCAGTGTGATACTGAGCCATCTCGTTTCCGCCCACAAAACCGATCGTGAAGCTTAGTTGATCAAAGTCCACAGCCTGAGTTCCCTTCTCGCCAGTTCGCGGATCCAAGGGTCGTTGGGTAGCGAAGGGTATCCGATTGTGTTTAATAGCAAGGTCCATCCATTTCTTCTTGGCTTTGAACACGTCAAGAGTTAAATCCATCAGTCTGCGGCTCTCCTCGAAGAGCTTCTCGTCGTCTCCGTTGGCGTTGTAAGCAATTCTTGGAAGATTCAGACTTGCAACTTGCCAGCTTCCCATGGTGAAATGTTTTCCGTTGTCGAAGTTGAGTTTCTCGTAGAAGTCTGGGCTGTCTTCAGGAGTTTCAACAAAACAGTATGCGCAGCACTGGTAACAGGAGACTCCTTTGCCGTAGCCCCTGTAAGCAGGCATCATGTTGTCGAAGTAGGGCAACCCAAACTTGGCTACAACCTTGTGGACGTCAAGCCACAAATCGTCATATTCAGGCTTGAAAAACTCGGGACTCAAAGAGTTCTCAAGTTTCGGAAAGTTGAAGGGCTTTCCCCAGTAATCGCCTTTACCAGCCACATCGTAAAGGGCTCGGAACAGGAGGCGAACTTCATCTTCATAAGTTCCGTAAACGTCCGGTCCAACATGTCCATGCATCACAATAGGAACATCTTTCCACAGGTCAGGAACCCCAGGCTGAACCTGAATATTACTGAAAACCAGCTGCCCTCCCCTAGCCACATAAGCCTGAGTGTACTCAAAGAACATCATCTGCATAAGCTGCCTAACCCGCTCGTAGGGTAAGCCCCTAACGTAGGGGGCAAGGAAAACTAGGAAGTTGTAGAAGCCCTCGCCGCCGGCAAAGTTTGTCTGAGCAGAAGCCAATATCTTGGCTGTGTGCAGAATCGCCACCTCCGGATGCTTAGCTGGACCAGCGATGCTTGTTCTTGTGCCGAGTCCGTCAGGCATCAACCCGTAATAGAGGAAATAGCGGAGGTCCCAATCTTGACAGAAAGGTCTAGTTCCGAAATACTCCAAGTCATGTATGTGGATGTCTCCAGCCAGATGAGCATCAGCGATCTTCGGAGGCATCAGCAGCAGGTATTCTTCTCCTGAAACCCAGTCTGCCTTCCTTTTGTGGGAGGTCTCGGGGTTAGGTTGAAGATTCGCGTTTTCCTTTGCTTTGAAACCCTGTCCCAGATCCATCAGGTAGGCGTCGTAGACGGGTGCGCCTACTCGGGTCAAAATGTTTCGGTAAAGGGCGAACTCAGGTTTCTCTCCGGACTTGGATAGAAGTACGTTGTTTACCAGTTCCCGTATGAGGGGTCCGCTGATGAACTTAAGATTCAGATCAAAAAGCTTCCTTTCTACCTCAAAGGCTACATCTTCAGCCTCTTGTCTGCTTATGGCTCTTGTTTCATAGAATTCTTCAGCTAATTTTGTTTCAGTTAGGAGCTGTTCCACAATTTCGTTTCGATTCCAAGGTAAAATGAAACCGTCGGTTCCCCTAACCATGGGTCGAAGCTTCTGAATAATTTCGGTCATTTACATTGCCTCAAAGATTTTTGAGAAGTCTGGTTTGATCAATCCGTTGTTTTCGAATATCTGGTTATCTGTGTAAACTACTCCTTTAACCTCTATGGCTGGCGCAGACTGCACAACAAAGTTTCTCATTACTAGATCGGTCATGACATCCACATCTCCCAAGTTTTTTTCTTCAAAATTTCTGTCTTTATTCTTCAACCATTTTTTCAGCATGTTACATCTGGGGCATCCGCTGCTTGTGTAGACCACTACACCGTTTTCTGATGGATGCTCAGGGGAACTGCCGAACTCTTCTGAAAAGCCCATGAAAATACCCTCTTTTATCGACGAGATAACATCTTAGGTATAGATATGTTTATTTATTTTTCTAGAGGTAATGGTATAAAATTCTGTATAAGCGCCCAAACAAATTGACATTTAGCTATCGGGTCAAGCAGGTTGGAAGGCGAATTAGGGGGTTGTATTGATAAAAGGGGCTGTTTTTATTTTATATAGGGGTCAAAAAGACAGAACAGCTACACCACACAAAAGACATGGTTTTTGGTTATATACGGCTGAAGGACTGGAGCATGTTAACGGATCCACACGCGGGGCACCTCGCCAATTTGCCATAAAAGATCTTCTGGCAACTCGCACAGTAGGCAAGGTTCCGATTGAAAACGTAGAACCCAACCCCGTAGGTTCCAGCAACATCTCTGGTGACAGATAGCAAATCATCAGGGTTCTGCTCCACATCAGCAAGCGATACAACGGCTAAGTGACCGCCCGGAGTCAACCGGTGAAACCGCTCCTCAACCCTGAATCGTTCTTTCCAAGAAACGTCGACGCCTAAAGGCAAAGCAACCAAGTCAGTGTAAAACGGTTTCTCTCTGGTGCCCTGAGCGCGAACCTTTGCCCACCCATACTTTTCCGCGTCAAGTTCTGCCAGTCTTTTCGCAGCGTCGCCGGCGGGCACCATAGCTAAGGAGGCTCGAGTTTCAGGCTTCTTCGAATACCTCTCAACGTCAGTAGAAAGATATGATACTATTTTCTTGGCAAAATCTAGAGTCTCACCATCCTGTTTCAGGGGTTTACCGAAGAAAGCTTGGATGGTTTCGTTCAAGCCGACGAAGCTGACTAGGCGGACGGCGTTTTCGATTCTGAAGTATTGATCACCGTCAGTCTTCTGCATCAGGAAGGGGAGCAGATGTTCCCTTGCCCGTTGTTTGATTGTTCGATATTTTATTTCCAGAGCCCGCAAAGCCATTTCCAGCTGTTCATCTAAGATGCGGAAAAAGCTGGTTTCTCTGCCTCCTGCCTCATACATGACTCTGGGCAAGTTTATTATCACGCTGTCCACGCTTCCGGTCTGCAGGGTGTCCAGTTCCCAGTCTTCTTTCCAGTCAGACGCTAGCCTGAACCCTGTTGAAGTGTAAGATGCCAGTTTCTGTTCCTTGGGACAGAGGTTAGCGAAGTAGGGAAGACCTGTTTCAGCCGCAAGTTTATGGGACTCGAAAAGAAGAGAGGCGCATTCCTTGTCTTTGAGGACTTCAGGGCGTATTTTTATTATCAAACGTGGATTAAAAACAGGTTTATGCTCGTCATCTTCAAGCATGACTTCGAGGAGAAGGGAGGCGAGGCGGCGGCTTTCCTCAACAAAATCTCCGTAACATCCAACAGTTTTTCCTTCAGGTCCGATGGCTTCCCTATCTTTCAGAAAGTCGGGGACAAGAAATTCTAGACCCAAGGAAGCCCCCACTGAACTTCCGTTTGAGAGGGGCTGATTCAAGTTGGAGACAAAGAGGCGTAAGCCTTCCCTGATTCGTTCCTCTGAAACACCCTGAACGAAGGGGGCTAAAAAGATGTTGAAGAAGTCAAGGGTCTGCTCTCCAGAGGCTTCTATAGCAGCGATTTTCAGGATGTTGGAAGCTGTTATTAGCGCGGCTTCGAGACTTTTAGGCGGAAAATAAGAGGGCTCCTGAAGGTTCATTCCTCCACGGCTCAGTCCCCGTTGAAGGAAAAACCGGAGGTCATGCATGAATTGGTCAGGTTTCAAAACCCAAGTGCCAAGATGTTTGAGGTAAAGACCGCCAGAAAGGTGTGCATCAGCAACGTCCCTTGGGAGAACGTTGAGGAGCGTATACTCTTCCATAACCGCGTCGGCAGCCGCTTTGTGAATAGCCTCCGCACCCTGCGATCGGGTGCCAGTTGAGTCTATCAGCTGGTTAACGTCGTAAACTGGGAGTCCCAGACGGGTGAGTTTGTGGCGGTATTCTTCAAGGCCTTTTTCCAGTAGGATTGCGTTGACCATTTCGCGTATTAGGGGCGCGGTTAGGTATTTTGTTTTGAATTCTAGGAGGCGCTTTTCGGTTTCTCGAGCGATTTTCTGGGCTTGGAATACTGGAACGTTTGCCTCTTTCACCAAGGCTTCAACAATTTTGTTTCTGTCAAACTCTTCCATAGCCAAGCGGGAGGTTCGAACAAAAATTTTTTTTCTTTGAAAAAACTGTTGCTGGATATCTTCTGTGAAGCTGATCATGGTTTTGCCGAGGTCGGTGAGGCGATACTCCTTGTTGTCCACATCAGGTTCTATGAGGTCGGCGTTTAGGAGATATTTTAGGTGATAAGCGAATCTTCCTGCGTCCCTGCTTGGATTGAGTTTCAGAATCTTCATGAGGTCAGTGTAGGATTGAGGTCCCTTATCTACAAGAAGGGTTAGAAGTTGCATACGCAGAGAGGATGATGCAGCCTTGAGAACCTTTAGACCTGATTTTCGTCGCCGCCTTGGCATACATAACTCACCAGCATCAGATTATATATCGAGTTGTTTAAAAAATTAAAGTATCCCATAAAAGTCTGCAACATCAAACTTGAGCATATTTGAAGGCTAATAACAGCGTAACATGTTAAAAACCAGTTTAGTCAAGAAAGTTTGACTAAAAATGCAAATGTGATGTGTTTAGTTAGTCAAGAAACCTTGACAAATACCCTTTTATCACGAAACAATCCCAACATTATAAAGGGAAAATGTTCAAATCTGCAAGAAAATGCCCAAGTTTCCAGTTGCTGATCTCGGCATTTCTGTTAACCAGTTTGTTTTTGCTAGGCATTTCGACTGTCAGTGCCTCGTCTGCGTCACCAGCAACATGGGTTAAACTGTATGGAGGAGCATTAGACGATGAGGCAGCTGCAATTGTTCAAACAGGCGATGGAGGATACGCGATTGCAGGTACCACATCCTCTTTTGGTGGGGGCAGCGCTGATTTTTGGTTAGTTAAAACTGATGCGAATGGAAATGTGGAGTGGAACCAGACGTATGGCGGACCAGAATCTGATGTTGCAGTTGCTATGGTTCAGACGAGTGACGGAGGCTACGCCCTAGCAGGCGAAACCTACTCTTCTGGTGCAGGTGACAGCGATTTTTGGTTAGTTAAAGTCGATTCATCTGGAAGCATACAGTGGAACAAAACCTATGGGGAACCAACAGCCGATAGAGCAAATTTTGTGATACAGACGAGCGATGGAGGATACGCCCTAGCGGGCTACTCGACAGGTAACAACGCGAGTAAGGACCTTTGGTTTGTCAAAACTGATTCCTCGGGTAACATGCAGTGGAATCGAACATATGGAGGATCCAGATCGGATAGTGCAAATTCAGTAGTTCAAACCAGTGATGGAGGATATGCGTTAACAGGATCAACTAATTCTTTCGGTGATGAGATACCCCACGCATGCTGGCTCGTCAAGACAGATTCAGAAGGCAACATGGAATGGAACAAAACCTACGGAGGATCAAGAGAATATTTAGCGAGGTCTCTAGTCCAGACAAGTGACGGCGGGTACACGTTAGCAGGCGGAACCGGTTCACTAGTAAACTATGATGTTTGGCTAGTCAATGTGGATTCAGCCGGCAACAAGGTATGGGACGTGACTTGGGATACTAGAGAACCTGCGCGCACGACCAGCTTGATTCAGACAAGTGACGGAGGATACGCAGTCACAGGATGGACAGAATCTCTTGACGGCTTATTTGGTTTCCGTAACTATTTCTTCTTGGTTAAGGTAGATTTGAACGGAAACATACAATGGAACAGCACCTACGAGGGCTTAGGCGACAGCAAAGCGCTTTTTGCTGTACAAACGGAGGATGGCGGCTACGCAATGGCGGGGACAACAAAATCCACGGATGAGGAAGCGTATTACGATATTTGGTTTGCAAAAGTGGACGCCTCAGGCGAGCCCATCCCAGAGTTCCCAGCATGGGTACCATTACTTTTTACGATCGTAGCGTTAGTAGTTGTTTTAGTAGGTTACAGGCGAAAATTAAACAAAGCATATTCAGTGGGGGTTTGATCTGAAGAAAATTGAGACAATAGTTGTCTTATTGGTGGTTCTTATCTTTGTTCTGATTTCTTCAGAACTGAACATGGCGAAAGCAGAGTCTAACACTATTGTTGTTCCAGACGATTATGTGTCAATCCAAGAAGCTATTGACAATGCAGCTGAAGGTGACACAGTGTTTGTAAAGGAAGGAACGTATAACGAAAATCTAACAATAAACAAGTCTCTGTCCCTAATTGGAGAAAACAGTCACACAACCATAATTGATGGGGGCAACGCTGGAACAGCAGTTCTCATACGCGGAGATCGTGTAAACGTAACTGGTTTCACAGTGAAAAACGGCGAATCTCCTACACCAGACCATTATATGGCGCCAGATAAAACTCATGGCATTCATTTGCTTCAGGTTAGCTATTGTAACGTATCTAGCAACAATGTGGAGTATAACGGATATGGCATCTGGCTGTATGGCTCCTCTGATAACTACATAAGAGGAAATAACAGTACCAACAACTGGGATGGCATTCGACTTGAAGTCTCCTACAGCAATCAAATAACTGGAAACAAAGTAGCAGCAAACCGTTATGGAGTCAGGTTCGATTCTTCCTCAAACAACACATTAAGAAACAACAACTTGAAAGATAACACCGACAATTTCCTGATTGCTGAAGACAGTTTTGTTAACAATGTTGACAGTTCAAACAGGTTAAACAACAAACCGATTTACTACTGGGTTAATCAATCGGGCAAAACTGTTCCATCAGACGCAGGAACAGTAATCCTCGTAAACTGCACACAAATAACAGTTCAAAACTCAAACCTTGAAAACAATTACTACGGAATAATCCTTGCCTATACCCAAAACGCGACAATCAAAAATAACCATATAACGGACAACTACTACGGCATCTGGCTCTATTATTCATCTGATATTCTGATAACTGAAAACAGCATTGCGAACAACGGTTATCCAGAACGCCTTCAAGACGATTCAGGAGCTATGCATCTCTATTTTTCATCCAACAACACCATATCCAAAAACAACTTTACAGGCAATTTTTATGGACTCAGACTAGCCCATTCATCCTATAACAGCATTCTTGAAAACAACATAGAAGAAACCCCTAACGTAGCTATTGCAATCTTTGACTCATGCAAATACAACAGCATAACCGCAAACAATATCACAAACAACAGAGGCGGAATCTGGTTCCAGTACCCCACAAGCTATACTGACCCCTATTATTCAAACTTCAACAAAATAATTGGAAACAACATCGACTCAAACACGGACTGGGGCATACTGCTCCAGCCCACTGTACAGAACACTTTTGCCGAAAACAACATAACAAACAACGGCAAAGGCGTGTATCTGAACACTCTAGAAAACACCAACATGTTTTACCTTAACAATTTCATAAACAACACAGTTCATGTTGAACATTGGGGAGTAGCAACTTGGAATAAAGGTACTACAGGAAACTATTGGGATGACTACACTGGCGTTGACAATAACGGGGATGGAATAGGCGATACACCCTACATCCTAAACGAGAACAACCAAGATAATTACCCCTTAGTAAACCCAACAATAATCCCCGAGTTTCCATCATGGATCCTCCTGCCCCTCTTCACTATAGCAATCTTGCTGACCATAATCTGCAAACAGAAACTACCCAAAACATCAAGCAACTAACAATTGGAATTGATTATGCAGTTGGGTTCATTTAGCACACCTTTGTTTATATGCTGGGTATAATGTTTTGTTGTTTTCTCAGAAACTTAATGAATAAAAAAATGCAAACGCACTCGCTTACACGTATTCTACATGGTTTTTGCAAAGTTTTATATATGGAGAGTTAAGATTATTAAAGGGGGAGTTAAACATTAAGTGTGATCATAAATTAAATTTTGATGTCTTGTTGCTGTTTTCAATTGAACATCAGTTACGATGGTTGCTCAAGCCGAGGCTAACTGCTTCGGAGGCGTGTCACCGCCTAGCCCTAAATGAAGGACAGAAAGAGAACGAACAATATAGAAAAAGAGGAGTATAACATAATGAAAAAAGGAATTCTCATTGCATACGTAGTGTTATTGCTAGTCGCTTTGATATGGTCAATGTTCTTAGAAGTCCATGCAAGTGGTTGTGACGACATGTGTGTCCAGTGTACTCATTATAAGAATTATGAATGGACCGAGGAGGACATAGGTGTAGCGGTTGGCATTCATGCGTGGTCAGACATTTATTATTCTTGGTATGAGGAAGAACAGTGGCATTTCAGAAGGCTCACTGGCCTAGATGCATATGAAGACCACTTATACTTTGGAAACTTTAGAACTTATCAAGTCATGTATCCGTCCTATTCCAATACCCACTATATTAGTGAATACAGTGGCTGGTACAGAACATATGTGCAAAATCCAAACCCGCCGCCACCGGGGCAAAATTACATGGTGCAAGATTGGACCCCCTACACCGAGTATTTTACACAATTTTGCTGGGCCGAAGGAGATGCTTGGTTTCACACCCCCGATGGAGAGGACGATTGGTATTGCTATGCATATTGCTATGTAACTAGATGGTAGGAGATTGATCTAATGACTAAACGTAAAAAATTGAAGTGGCGTCCAAAACCAGAAAACACCGTAACAAAAAATCTGAAACGAATTTCTACACCAATCTGTATCTTACTTACAGTAACAGTGTTTATTGTCTCGTTTTCTTTAGTTTCTTCAGCCTCTCTATTTCACCCGACAGCGGCGCTATCTGCAATTACTGAACAGGAAACGATTGCTCCAGCCACGACAACACAAACATCTCCATCGCCTATAGAGCAGCCTACGCAATGGATGGATTCTAAACAACAATTTCATTGCGACGTGATTTATGCTTACGTGGGTAGAGGTAATTCCGAAGCGACACATAGCCTTTTTGGAGTTCCGATGTATCCCAAAAGCCAATATCCATCTATCGTTTATTTCAACTTTACACATGTTTCAAACGCTGAAATTGAGTCTTGCGACGTCGAATTCGAGGTCTACCTAATTCAGATATCCGCAGATAAAGGTCCCACTGAAAACTACACGTACATTGAGGGGACAAACTACAGACTCTCTAACCGCGACTCGGATTTGCTAACTTCTCTCGCTTCACATGTCAAAGATTTAGTTGACGTGCGCACTATTAACGGACGCGGAGGACATTTCAGATTTAACTGGACTACCAACACGCCTATTACAGGTGGCTATGTTGGGTCCCTTGGATCCTATACAAACAGACCCAGTGGACTTGGTCTATGGAGTGCTGGAGAGCCAAAAACGATTTCCGTAAGCGTACGAAGAATAGGGTGGATAATAGCGAAAGGCAGTTCCATTTCGACTTTTGCAAATACCGCAAGAGACGAGAACATAACACAAATTCAACTGCAGAAGTTTGGAGATGGATTCATCTACAACAAGATAGTGCCTGCAGATAAACTATCGCAGATAAACCCATTCGAACCACCAATTCCTCCAAATGAAATCGAGGCTCCATAAGAATCATCAAAGAACAAACCCGAAAAACTGCGAAGGAAAAAAGGCAATGAAGACAAAATTAAATCCCCCCTTTTTATATGTCAAAAGAATCGTAACGTCTTATTCAATTTTCCAGATGGGAAAGACTTCATAGTCAATGAAGAGATGACCTGTTTATGCCTTGAATTTTTCGCATATGGACTAAAAATTGGTTTGAGGCTTTCTTAGTCAAGGTTTCTTGATAAAAACATTTTTTTATTTCTTTTGGTAAAGGTATTGTTGGTGTCAATTTTGAAGGAAAGGGGGATAACTCTCATTGTGTTGGTATTTCTTTCATCTGGTTTATTCATTTTCCAAAACATTGCGGCAGTTAGGGCAGCTGAGGATTATTGGACAACCATGGAGCCGATGCCTACAGCTCGAATTGGCTTTGGGGTTACCGTTGTAGATGGGAAGATATACGCGATTGGTGGTTCGAATGGCAGCAGTTTGCTCGACGTTGTGGAAGAATATGATCCAACTACCGACACATGGACTACAAAGCAGTCGATGCCAACCGCACGGCTCTATCCTGCAATAGCTGTTTACAAGAACAAAATATATGTTATAGGTGGAATTATTGGCGAAAGCGATCCAGATTTCTCGGGATTCACAGGAGCAATCGAAGTTTACGACCCTTTAACGGACACTTGGGAAACTAAGGACCCGATGCACACCGCTAGAGCAGGTTTATGTGCAAATGTTGTGGGCGAAAAAATCTACCTTATAGGTGGCCTACAATACTGGTGGATGTGGCCTTTTCAGCAGTACACCGGTGCAAACGAGGCTTACGATCCCTTAAATGAGTGGTGGTTCATAAAGACGCCGATGCCAACTGTTGCTTACGGGTTCGCGTCTGCAGTGGTCGACAACAAAATCTACGTTATGGGCGGAATTCTAAATGGTCACACGACGAGTATCAATCAAATATACAATCCCGAAACTGACTCATGGAGCTACGGAGAAAATATGTCCACTGCGGTATTCAGTGCAGCTGCGGGTGCAACCACGGGTGTAATGGCGCCAAAGAGAATCTACGTTTTTGGTGGAGAAAACCTGCCTCCCGTTGCTACCAACCTCACTCAGGTGTATGATCTAGAAAATGATGTGTGGACCACTGGCACTCCGATGCCGACACCTCGCACTAATTTAGGAGTTGTTGTCGTAAATGATGAGTTATACGCGATTGGAGGTTACGATGGTGATACCTGCTTAACGGTAAATGAAAAGTATACTCCATTAGGATATATTCCAGAGTTTCCATCATGGATCCTCCTGCCCCTCTTCACTATAGCAACCTTGCTGACCATAATCTGCAAACAGAAACTATCCAAAAATCAACATTCAACAATCATATTAGGAGACTAATAACAGAAGATTGTTGAAAACAGTACTTTTCAGAAAAAACGCACATCATATTTCCAAAAATTGCAGTTACGTGGGGGGGTTCACTTTTATCAGTTCTGGAACTTGCCCAGCTTTTCCCACAACGCCACGGTACAGAATAAAGACGCCCTTAACGCCGTCTATGCTTAAGGCTCTGTCAATTCCCCGCCTAATTACGCCGCGAACATCATCGCCCTTTATCAGGTTTGCCACAGCCGTAGCAGCAGCATCAGCCACCCCAGCGTCAACAGCAAAAAGTGTCACAGCTTCTGCCTCACCGAAACTCAAAGCGTGGCTATACAACCCTGAGCTTGTGGCTACTCCCAGAGGGAACTCTTTCAACCTGAAGCCCATCTCTTTTGAGAGAGGAGCATCACCCGCAGCGAGGGCAATATCGACTGGTTGATTTGAAATGGCGGAGACTTCTCCTCCGTTCTCTACCACAGCAACCTTGCATCCAGCATGAATCATCTCTTCCACTGCTAGGTCAGCTAACACTCCGGCAACAGCAGCCATGGGTCCAACATCCGCCTTCTCGGAAGCCTCAGCCATCAACCGTACTACTTTCGGTCCATTGTCCACGGGAACCGGTTCAAGAGAATAAAAGAATCGTGGATGTTCTTTGATGTATTTTTCAAGCTGTCTCCGGTGATGCTCGATTGAGGATATTGCCTTCTCGATGGCGCTTTCTTTGTCTGATATTATGGTGCAGTTTGACTCTTTGAGGCGGAAAGCGCGTTTATAGAGGTTTTTCTTTTTCATTTTGGATGGTTACGGTGCTGCTCAACAAGTTTTATGGCTCTAGCTGGACAAGCATCAACACATAAGCCGCAGGGACTGCCGATACACGTCTTCTCATCGAAAACCACAGAATGATCCTCATCAAAGGATATGGCATCTACTGGACATAGAGCGTAGCATGCGCCGCAGTCAAAGCATTTGTCATAGTCTACCTCGATTAGCTTCGGAAACTTGACAACTACACCCTTTTTCTTGAAGGCTTTAACGATCTTCTTGAGGTGAATGGCAGGAACTTCCACCAAAATGTCTCCTCCGAGAGAATTGATGGTGGCAGTCACTATTCTCAGGGGTATTCCAAGCTCAAGAATCACCTGCGAAGTTATTGGCTCCGCAACGTTTTCCTCAGAGAACCTTAACAGAATCCTATCCATTTCCTTCACCTTCCCCTCAGTTTAGATATGTCCTCAGATGTTATGAGCCCCACAACATTCTTGTCCCGATCTACAACGGGCAGAGCAGATATGTGATGCAGTGCCATCTTCCTTGAAGCCTCCTCCAGCGAGGCATCAGGTCTCGTAGTAAACACTTTCTTGGTGATAATGTCAACGAGTTTACTTTTTCCTTCAGCAACGGCTCGGGTAATATCCCAAGAAGTCACCATGCCCTTGATCTCTCCACTGTTATCAGTTACAACAACATGGTTAACTGACTTGCTGATTATCCGCTGCGCAACCGCCTTAATATCCTCGTCAACGTTGCAGGTAACAGCCGCATGAGCCACGCTATTAACGAATGTTATCTCGTCAGTCTGCTTCATTGGGTTACACACCGAGTCTGTCGGTAACGTCTCAGCGGGAGCAGACAGATAGAACGTCCCGTTTTCGATCCAAGACTTCAAAGTCTCCGCGATCTTCCTTGCCTTCTTCAAGCTCGAAAGAGAACTTACCTTGATTTTCCTGTCGTTGATTGTTACTTCACCAGACTTCAATGTGGCATAATTGACTTTGCCCAGTTTGGGTTGTCCTCTGCGGGGAACTCCATAATCAACAATATCCGTAAGAATCTCTTCGTCCCGTAATGCCGTCTTCTTCGCTAACCCCTCATTCAGTATGGGGATGGGTATGCCTATGCCAACATAGAGGCTTGTGCCATATTTGGTGAAAGCGCCTCCACTAATAAACTCTGGACTCATCTTTTTGCAGTCTCCCCGAACCATGATTGTGCCAAACCTGTTAGTGGGGTCATGTTGTGTGCCTTCTCCTATAACGTAGCCCTGTCCTCCTCCCAAGAATATGCGGGTTCCAACCCCTATGGTTTCGTAGTCGGGATCATTCATCAGGGGATTCAATGCTCCGGCTCCTGAATAGCTGGCATTTCTGAACCGAGGCAAGAGCTTACCCATGTAGGTGTAGATTATTTCGTCGCGGCTGTTCGTGGCGCAGACGTAACGTTGGTAGCAGTTGCGGAAGTTCAGCAAATAGAACTGGTTCAAGTCATCTTTCGTGAGGGTGGTATCCAGTTTGGTTCTGGGGTAACAGTCTGTTCCTTGGGAAGTGGCTCTCAACTCAACCTCTTTGCCTGCAATCAGATCCTCTATCACGTGACCGCCTCCATACTCATAAGGCTGCGTCTCTGACATCATGGTGGCGCCTATGTACAGGTCAACAGCTGCGCCGGGGTGGCTGACTTCAACGTCGTTTATCCATGCCCTCTGGATTTTGATGGGGGGATCTGAGTGCCCAATGTTTATTATGGCTCCTGAAGAGCACATGGCTCCGAAGGTTCCTGTTGTAACCACATCAACCTCCTTGTAAGCCACTTCGACACCGCTGCTTTCCACAAGTTTCTTCATTTCTTCAGCTGTTAAAACCTGAACGTCGCCAGATTTAATTTTCTGGTTGATCTCTGCGATTGTTCGCCCGTTACCCTTTTCTGAGATTGCCATTTTCGTTAGCTCCAATACAGTTCTCAGAGTATGAAACATAGCAAACAATATTACACCTTTAATATTTTACTGAAAAATTTATTCCAAAAAGAATTTAAACGTGTCAAACAAACTTGATGACATGCTGCCTTCCATTGAAGAGGTTGCCAAGAAACGAAGAATCATGGGACTGACACAACAAAAACTCGCAAGGTTAGCGGGGGTAAGCCAGTCCTTAATCGCAAAACTGGAATCCCAGAAAATCGATCCCTCCTACACCAAAGTCAAAGCCATATTTGATGCACTGGAACGACTGCAAACAGAAACAGAGGTTCGCGCCGAAGAAGTATTGCACAGCAAAGTTATAGGAATTCAAAAGAGCGCCCCAGTGTCAAAGGCAGTTCAGACGATGGCGGATTACGGGTATTCTCAGCTTCCAGTCTTTGACGGAGAACACGCTGTCGGAAGCATATCAGAGAAAACTATCATAGGAAAGGTTTCAGCAGGCAAAGACCTATCCCAAATATCCAAACGTTCCGTGGGTGAGGTTATGGAGGAAGCTTTTCCTCAGGTTGGAGAGGACGCTCCGCTGCCGTTGATCGCAAGTCTCTTGCAGGTTTATCCGGCTGTCCTGATTTCGGCGAAGGGAAAGGTTGTCGGCATAGTGACAAAAGCAGATTTATTGAAGATGCTCCTCTAGTTCCATCGGAGAACATTGGTGGTGTTTCCGTGAGCGTCGCAGTTGAAGCAAAGGACCTAACAAAAGTTTTCGGTTCAGTCAGAGCCCTTGACGGCTTAAATTTCAGCATAGAAGAGGGCAAAATTTTCGGTTTGATCGGTCTCAACGGTGCTGGTAAAACAACTGCCCTCAGAATCGCTTCCACACTGTTGTTGCCCACTTCAGGCACCGTAACTGTTTTCGGTCATGATGTGGTTGAAGACGCTTCAGATGTCCGCAACCTCATCAGCTATCTTCCTGAGGAAGCTGGCGCCTACAAAAATCTTTCAGGACTGGAATATTTGCGTTTCATGGCAAGCTTCAGAGCTAAAGATAAAGAAGCCGTGCGGAATGTGGTTGATGTGGCTTCTGAGATTTCTGGGTTAGGAGAACGCCTAAGGGACAAAGTGAAGGGGTATAGCAAGGGTATGAAGAGGCGGCTTCTTGTTGCGAGGGCGTTAATGACGAAGCCTAAGCTGGCGGTTTTGGATGAGCCTACCAGTGGCTTGGATGTGCTTCATTCTGTTCATGTTAGAACAATCATAAAACGGTATGTGAAAGAGCATAGAGTAACTATCCTCCTTTCGAGCCATAACATGCTGGAAGTGGAGTATCTCTGTGACCGAGTTGTTCTCCTAGACAAAGGCAGAACCGTTGTTGAAGGTTCTCCTGCAGAGCTTAAAACAAGATACAACGCGGTTAACCTTGAAGAGGTGTTCGGGGAGGTGGTTGGTTTTGCTTAAGGGCTTACTCAACATTATTGTAAAGGAAGTCAAGGAGCTAGTTAGAGACCCGAAAATTCTCCTTCCCATGATAATTATTCCCTTGATAATGTTTCCACTCATGGGTTTCGCGATTCAATTCTCCATGGAGGCGGCAGAGGAAGGCATGGGTGAGATTTCGGTAGCAGTGATGGATCTTGATGGAGGTCCAGTTGCTGAAAGCCTAAGGATTAATCTTACAGATTGGAACGCAAAAATTGTTCAGCTTGACGATCCTAATCTCACCAAAGCCTTCAACTATGTTCAAGAATCAAACCTCACTGGTCTCATAGTTATCCCTTCAGGCTTTAGCCAGAACATAACTGAAGGAGGAACATCGAAACTGGAAGTTTACACCCCGTTTAGGGGAGGAAGCATAATAGAGTCCACTAGCTCCTCTGCGGTTAGCGCTCTGTTGAGTTTCTTCGAAAACAATCTTGTTGACCAAAGAATCGACGAGAAATTTACTGAACCCCCGACAACAGTTCTGAATCCTATAGATTTGTCTGAGAAATCGATAATCAAAGGGAAAGGCGTGGACATCAATCCCACTGTTCTCTTTGGCTTAGTAATATCCCAGTCCACTATCATGCCGGTGGGAATAATGATGCTGCTTATCTTTGCCATGCAACTTGCAGCAACTGCTGTGGCTTCAGAGAAAGAGGAGAAGACCCTTGAAACGCTTCTAACGTTGCCCATTAACCGCTTCATGATCCTAGCTGGGAAACTGACGGGATCAATTATTGTTGCTATTGTCGGCGCCGTAGCCTATCTTGTTGGTTTCAGTTACTACATGAACTCTTTCACGGGCATGATACCAACTGGAGTGGGTGTAGACTTGGCAAGTATTGGATTGGCGCCCACGCTCCTGTCATACGTGCTTCTTGGGCTATCTCTCTTCATGGCACTGCTCTCAGCATTAGCATTGGCAATGTCGTTGTCTGTTTTCGCCGAGGATGTGAGGGGCGCCCAAGCTCTAGTGGGTCCACTCTCTATACTACTGGTCTTTCCAATGATCTTCACAATGTTCACCGACATCACAGCCTTGCCCTTCCCACTATCAATCATACTGCTTGCCATACCCTTCACGCATCCATTGCTGGCATCCAACGTAGCTTTCACTGGAAACTATCTCTTAGCCATCGGAGGAATCGTCTACATGGCAATCTTCACAGTCGGAGTTCTTTACGTGGCGGCTAGGCTCTTCGGCACAGAAAAAATCTTGACAGCAAAACTGAAGTTCAAAAGGTTCAGCCTCAGAAAAAAGAAGTAACATCCCCTCTCTTCTCTGCTGTTTACCAGAACTTCCGCGGCAAACTGTCCATGTACTCGTTTAGGGAACGAATGTCAAACTTGTTTCCTTCTCGCTGCTCCAACAGCTTGGTTAACGCTGACGCCAACTGGAGATTCGTTACAACGGGAATGTTGAATTCGATGGCAAGCCTGCGGATGGCATATTCGTCCTTCAGAACCTCCGAGAATGCCACCAGATGATTCGGCATGGGTATGTTGATAACCAAATCAATCTTTCCTTCCTGAAGATAATCAACGATGTTAGGTTTCTGCCCCACCTCCCTGACCTTATGCAACACTGAAATGTTGTTTACGCCCGCGTTCCGCAGAACCTCAGAGGTATGTTCTGTGGCATAGATTTTGAAGCCCATCTTCCTGAGCGCCATTCCAATGGGCACAACCTTCTCCTTCAACTCTTTTCCGCCAACAGTTATCAGCACCGAGCCGCCTTCAGGTGGCATCTTGAAATCAGCCGACTGCAACGCCTTCGAGAGCGCATCCGTAAAGTTTTCTCCCAAACACGCTACTTCTCCGGTGCTCAGCATCTCAACTCCCAGAACCGGGTCGGCTCCGCTTAAACGCATGAAACTGAACTGAGGAACCTTCACTCCAACATGTGTAATGGCAGGTAACTCCGTGAATCCGACATCCTTGAATTTTTTGCCCAGCATCGCTAATGTAGCGAGTTCTATCATGTTAACTCCGCGAGTTTTGCTGACGTAAGGCATAGACCGGGAAGCTCGGAGATTACATTCAATAACAAACGTGACCCCATCCTTCACAAGATACTGAATGTTGTAGGGTCCCTTTATTTCAAGGGCTTTCACTATCTTGTACGTGTAGTCCTGAACGGTTCTCAGCACATCGCTGTTCAGAGTTAACGTGGGAATTCCCATGGTTGCGTCGCCGCTGTGAACTCCAGCGTTCTCAACATGTTCGATGATGGCTCCTATGATGTTGTCCTCGCCGTCATATACACCGTCAACCTCAACTTCCTTGGCGTTCTCTATAAACTTCGAGATTACGACAGGATATTCCCGAGAAACTTTGGCAGCCAACTTCAGGTAATCTTCCAATTCATCTTCAGTGTAGGCAACCCTCATGGCAGAACCTGACAAAACGTAGCTGGGGCGAATAAGAACCGGATAACCGATTCTGGAAGCGAACTTTTTAAGGTCTCGAGTTGTTGATAGGTCGCTCCACTCTGGCTGAGGAATCCCAAGCTGGTCAAGGAGAGCACTGAATTTTGACCTGTCTTCCGCTTGGTCTATGCTTTCCCCTGATGTGCCCAGCAGGTTAACTCCTTGATTGGATAGTTTAAGGGCTAGGTTGTTTGGAATCTGTCCGCCCACGCTTGCTATGACGCCGAAGGGATTCTCCTTGTCGTATATGTCCAGAATCCTTTCCATGGTCAGTTCTTCGAAGTAGAGTTTGTCTGACATGTCATAATCTGTTGAAACCGTTTCAGGGTTGTAATTGATCATTATAGCCTCTTCGATGCCATTCTTTTTGAGAGCCCAGATAGTGTTGACTCCACACCAGTCAAATTCTACGCTGGACCCTATCCTGAAGACGCCGGCTCCGAGAACCATAACCTTCTTGCTGACCGAAGAAAACTCTATGTCATCCTCGTCCCCGCCATAAGTCAAATACAAGTAATTCGTTTTCGCCGGCCATTCAGCGGCAAGAGTGTCAATCTGCTTAACCACAGGAACAATGTTAGCCTCTTTTCGCAGTTTACGTATAGCAAACTCGTCTGTGCCGCGGCAGACTGCAATCTGCTTGTCAGAAAATCCGAGGCGCTTTGCTTCCCGGATGGTTTCTAGGAAGTCCATGTCTTTCGAGTTCATGGAGCGCAGTTTCTGTTCCATGTTGATGACGTTTTTGATTTTGTGCAGAAAGAAGGGGTCGAGACCGCTCAGTTCATAGATTTCCTCGATGGAGATGCCGCTTTTCAGGGCTTTAACTGTCTTGAAGAGCCTTTCATCCGTGGGATATGCCAAAACATCCTTTATCTTTTCTATCGGTTCGATTTCGTCTTCCTCGGGATTGCAGACTAACCCCAACTTTCCAATATCCAGCATACGAACTGCTTTCTGCAGCGCTTCCTCTAGGCATCGCCCGATACCCATAACCTCGCCGACAGACTTCATCTGAGGACCAATATGCCTGTCCACATTCCTGAACTTCTGCAGGTCCCATCTTGGATACTTAACCACAACATAATCGAGGGCTGGTTCAAAGCAGGCGGTGGTTACTCCCGTTACCTTGTTCACCAGCTCAGGCAAAAGATAGCCGATAGACAGTTTAGTTGCTATATACGCCAGAGGATAACCCGTTGCTTTGCTTGCCAATGCTGAGCTTCGTGACAGCCGAGCATTCACCTCTATGGCACGGATATCCTCCGATT
>Ga0307433_1000692_pt1 | contig 23477 bp, 20 predicted proteins | sample SalMarWE160210MG_FD_202166 | JGI IMG/M metagenome (GOLD analysis project Ga0307433, IMG submission 202166) | Salt marsh sediment microbial communities from the Plum Island Ecosystem LTER, Massachusetts, United States - WE1603-210 | ecosystem: Environmental > Aquatic > Marine > Intertidal zone >... | reverse complement strand
GGTTAGCAAGGCTATTAGAGAGAAGACTGGCATTACCCCTGCCACTACACCGCCGATTATCCACAGGTAAACTACCACCGTCAGCACTGAGTAGAGTATGCTTGCCTTTGCCTTTCCCATAGTGATAGGTGAGGTTTTTCTCCCTGCTTTTTTATCGGCTTCCACATCGGGAAACTCATTCAACAGGAGCAGGTTATGAACCAGAATGAAAGGGAGTACGGATACTAACGCCACAGACCAAGTGTAGGTAGTAGTCTGGACAAAGTAAGCCCCCATAACAGGCAGAGCCCCCATCCCTAACCCGGGAGCCCACTCAGGCCATCTCAGCTTGAGGATAAAGGGTGTATAGAGGAGGATGCATACCGCCGCTACTAGCAGTAGCGGCAGCAGGAGCCAGCCTCTATCTAGGGTCATCACGAAATAAACACCAATCGGTATGGCTAGTAAGAAAGAAGCCAGCCCGAGCCACAAGACCTGCCTTGGCTTGAGGGAAGTAGCAGGCAAGATGCCACTACCCCCACTGAAAGGGGTTCTTTTAACCTCAAGGTCTATCCCACTTCTATAGTCAAAGTAGTCGTTAAGAGTATTGACGCTAATATGAGCTAGGAGTATCCCAGCGAAAGCCAGCACAGCATAGCCAAGATGAAAAGCACCATCATACCAGGCAATGCAGGCGCCCAGGAACGCCAGCACCACAGAAAGAATCAAGAACTGCGGTCTGGTCTCTAGGAACCATATTTTCAGCTTCATTTTTCCTCCTTATGAGCCGTTGCCACATGTTTCTGCCAGCATTCCTCATGCACATAAACAGCACATCTAGCACAGTAGTAGATATGGGCTCTAGCTTCCTTTCTACAAACCGGGCAATTCATTGGCTACCGCCTGGCTATTAACAACTGGGCTATGCCGCAACCAAGCACTGCCGAACCCAAGACGATATTCGAGGTTGGTGATGGACACACAAAGCTACTCACCACCAGCACCCCCAGCACAATTTGAGTAATGGCGAGCTTCATCGCTCATCTCCCTTCACTATTATCCCAGAGCAACTCACACATCTCCCGGCTGCTATCTTATTCTCACCTTACTACCCACCTCAGCATTGAGAAAGGCTCGTGCTGCCAACTCCACCACAGCCGATTACTAGCTAACTCTGAGGCTTATTATAGCGATAATAATAAATAGCACTACCAGGACGATGGTAAGCTGAAATAATGTCTTTTCTACACCTCGTTTGGTCCGAAAGACGGTATCAGCCTGACCAAAGATACCCCCTAGCCCCCCACCTCGAACCTGAAGCAGGATAGCCAGTACCAAAGCTATAGACAACACAATCTGAGCTACACTGAGGTAGTCTTGCACGTTATTCTCCCTCTAGCTTTTTCTTCAGTAATTCGTTCACCAGCTGCGGATTGGCACGACCTCTGGTGGCTTTCATTACCTGCCCGACCAGAAATTTAAGTGCCTGCTCTTTCCCTGCCTTATAATCTTCCACCGCCACACTGTTATTATTTATTATTACGGTGACCTCCGCTTCAATCGCCGCAGTATCACTGATTTGGCTTAGTCCTCGCCGGGTAATAATCTCATCGGCGTTCTTACCGGTTTCGAACATTTCCCCGAGCACAGATTTGGCAGTGGCGGCGTTAATAACACTATGCGAACTCAATATTAGCCCAGAAAGCTGCTCAGGGCTGACTCTTTTCCCGAACTCGTTCATATCGCTGTTGGTAGCATTCATTATACGGCTGACCTCACCCAAAAGCCAGTTACCTACCTCCTTAGCCCCTTTACCCTGCGGCAGTTTCTTACTCCCCTCAGTTTTCAGACAATCTTCAAAGTAATCAGCCATTGCCCTGGAGCTGGTAAGCAGGTTGGCGTCATAGAGTGACAGACCATATTCAGCTACAAACCGATTGTGCCTGGCTTCAGGTAACTCAGGCAGTCTTGACCTTATTTCCTCCACCCACTCCTGGTTTAAGACTAGAGGGGGAAGGTCTGGCTCAGGGAAGTAGCGGTAGTCATGGGCATACTCCTTACTGCGCTGCGAAACAGTTTTACCCTTCTCCTCCACCCAGCCCCTGGTCTCCTGAACGAGTCTCCTGCCTTCCTCGGCTGCCTTTATCTGTCGTTCAACTTCATATTCCAGAGCCCGGTAGACTGCCTTGAAGCTATTCATATTTTTAACCTCAACCTTGGCCATAGACTCCGGGCTGCCCTCGGGACGGATACTGATATTGGCATCACACCTGAAGCTGCCTTCCTCCATATTTGCCGTGGATACACCCAGGTATTGGAGTATGCTGCGCAGCTTGATAAGGTATTGTCTGGCTTCCTCCGGGGAGCGCAGGTCAGGCTCACCTACAACCTCCATCAGCGGCACTCCGGAGCGATTGACATCCACCAAGCTGTAAGCTTCCCTATCCGGGGAGGCGTGGTGTAACAGCTTGGCTACATCTTCTTCAAGGTGCACATTGGTTATGCCTATCCTTTTCTTTTCACCATTAGCCTCAATGGTGAGCCAGCCGTGATGTCCAATAGGGGCATCAGACTGCGAAATCTGGTAGCCCTTCATCAGGTCAGGGTAGGGGTAGTTCTTGCGGTCAAACCTAGTATATTCGGAGATGGCGCAGTTTAAGGCCAGGGCAGTCATTATCGTATACTCCACGGCTTGCTGATTGATGCTGGGTAGAACGCCGGGCATACCCAGGCATACCGGACAGACATGGGTGTTGGGTGGGGTGTTGGCATAGTCAGCACTGCAGCGACAGAACATCTTGCTCCTGGTCTGTAGCTGGGCGTGTACTTCCAGCCCGATGATAGTCCCATAGTTCATAACCTGTCTCACCCTTAGCAGCCCATTTAGTATAGCAATAATGTGGCTGACTGACAAGGAAGATATTCTGTTTTATCTACCTCACCCCCTTAATATTTAAGAACCCTCCCCATTTATCCCCCTCCCTTAGAAAGGGAGGGGGAATTGTATGCAAGAGAGGCTTCGCCTCTCTTTGACTCTCGTTTTGTATCTCTCTCCTTCAAAGGAGAGGGGGACGAAATTAAAAAGAGGGGCTGACGCCCCTCTTAAACACCCCCCATCTTAGGGTCAGGCTCTTCAGCAAGGGCAGGTGATTTCCTTAGAGGGACTTTACCCCTTCAATCTACCGTTAATAAAAGCATCAAATGTGTTATAATTTGTAGATGTGGGGATATAGCTCAGTTGGGAGAGCGCAGTCCTGATAAGACTGAGGTCTCTGGTTCGAGTCCAGAATGGCCCACCAAGTCCTCAGTTCTCGGAGAGGAGTTCACTCTAAGAGAACTCCTCATCTCCATCCTGGGTTCGGACGGGAGGCGGAAATTGGAGAATCGGACTAAGCCCAACGACCAACTTTTCCCCGATTACTATGACCTTATAAGCGCTACACTCTCGAAAAGCTACATCTACGAAGCAAGACGACCGCTGGAAAACTTCAGGGAATCTATTGGAACTTCCCACCCACGACTTCCCTCGCAGTAAAGTTCCTAGGCCAATTCAAGGACAGAAAGACAAACACAAAGGCAAGATATGCGTATATACTAAGTGCCTTCTTCAACTGGTACCGCGGCGAGAGTATGAAAAAGAATCACTCTGTTAAGGCACTCAGCTCCATCTCGACCACAATATAGTTGTCAAAGTCGTTTGTCCATTCACAGGCCCATAGGTGGCTATCCACCATTGTCATTCCCCAAGTCTCGTCACCTGGCGGATTTATCCAGCCTAATATGGAGCCATTCGAGGGGTCAATCTTAAAGATTTTGTCGTTTATGTCCTTATCCACAGCCCACAGGTACTGTCCATCGTAAGCCAGCCCTCCCTCACCATAATTTCCCACCGGAGCCGGAACTGACTTGATAACCTTGCCTGAAAAATCAAATTGGTGAGCCTTCCGTTCCGATAAGTCGAGTGACCACAAGTATCGTCCGTCGTATGCCAGTGCTATAGGTAGCGTGCCTGGAGCAGCGAGAGAGTCAATAAGTTTGCCCGCGAGGTCATATTTCAGTAATTTCTTATCGAGGTTCACTACCCATAAATATTCCCCATCCCAGGCTATTCCCGAAGGGTTGTTCACTGTAGTCCAGGAGCTCACGATGCTTCTCGTCTCATCACTGGGCCAAAAGTAAGGGAAAATATCCCTCTCCGTAGCTGGAGGATGGGCATATACTTCGTCGTTTTCATAGTTATAACTCAGCTCAGGGATATCGACCAATGATGTCAGGTAAGGCTGATACGAGATGGTTCCTCCACGCACTTGAATGCTTGGCTCAACCTCTTCCTTGTCTGCTGAACCCCACCAGTTGTCTGTGGCCACAACGTCTCCTTGCTCCAGAAGTAGCTGTGCCCTACCATTGCTGTAGATGTTGTTGTATCCAATCGTGGGATTTGCTGTGCTTATTTTGATTCCCTCATCGGCATTTCTAACAATGTTATTGTATTCGACAAGTGGCGAAGACAGCCCCATAATCAGGATACCGATGAATCGATTATCGTGTATGCTGTTGTAACGTATGACAGGATTAGAAGTATTGATGGGGACGATGCCAAGCCCATTATCGTAGATTGTGTTGTAGGTTATCATCGGGTTGGCGTTGGACACTTCTATGCCACCATGCCCCGCACCATAAATCCGGTTACGGGTGATTTCGGTGGAGCTCCCTTCAAGCCAGATATTTGCCCCTTGGCACCACCTCACAATGCTGTTGGACAGAGTAATATTGGCGTGACTGACACCAATACCGCTGCCTTTGGCAAACTCAACAATGCAATAATCCATGAGGCTGCCTCCTGAGGAGGGATTGAAGTTGATTCCCATCCAGTCCGAATGTTCAGGTTCAGGGGCATCTGAGGTGAATCTTATGGGTTCTTGGGGGGTCCCAACTGCCTTCAGAATTCCTTCTATGTTTAGCTGTATCCGACGGTCTGGGTTGTTATACCCCGGTCTCCAATGTTTGAACTTAACAACTGTCCCAGGCTCGACGGTGAGTGTGACCCCTGCGACACGGTTACCTTACCGGTTATCAGTATCCGCCCCGACCAAGTCGCATCTTCATTGATTGTTCCCGACACTTCTGCAGGTGCCGCTGGTTCTTCTGTTACTGTTTGTGCTTTATCAGTGGCTGCTGGGGTCGTTTCCATTGAACGTCTTTCTTCCGGCTCTGGTGTCGATATTGGCGCAATACAAGCGGCAACCAGAATTAAGCTAATAACTAAAGCCAGTAGTAAAATCCTTAGCCTCATCTAAGCTTCCTGACCTCCTTCCCCACAAAAGGAAATGTAGCGCAGGTCGATTTATTAGTCAATAATCATTGGGAATATTACGGACAAGGGAAGAGCTGATTCGCGCCGATTGGACAGTCTGCCCTGTTGTTCAAAGGGGGGTGACAATCCGGACTTTTGTTATCTCTTTTTATGCCGTCGAGTTTCTTCAGCCTTTAAGCTCAATTATTTTTTGAGTGAGCGCAGGAACGACCTTAAATATGTCATCAACTATCCCGTAGTCGGCAACGCTGAAAATGGGTGCTCTTGCGTCCTTGTTAATTACAACAATCATTTCTGAACCTTTGAGGCCAACTGTGTGTTGGAAGGCACCACTTATGCCGAGGGCTAAGTATAGTTTTGGTTTTACCGTCTTCCCAGATAGGCCGACCTGATGTTCCGCTGGTAGCCATCCAGAGTCTACGACTGGTCTGGAGCAAGCGACTATCCCACCTAGAGCCCGGGCCAGCTCTTCAGCCATTTCTATATTCTCTTTGTCTTTTAAGCCCCTTCCAACTGAAACCAACACGTCTGCCTGGGTAATATCTACCCCGCCCACTTCCTGCTCGATGTATCCTTCAAACACCTTGTAGCCAAGGTCTTCTTCCAAACGAAAATCAATTTTCTCAATCTCTCCTTTTCTATCGCTCTCCTCGCTAGCAAACTCACCTATACGCCCGGTCACTATCACTATTTCACAGGGAACAAACGAATACACCGCGTTTACTTTGCCGTTATAGATTGACCGTGTCACTACAATGCTGTCATTCTGCATAGATATGTCAATGCAATCTGTGGCTAGTGGAGCGTCCAGTTCAACTGCTAAGGAGGGAGCTAAATCCATGCCAAAGGAACTATGGCCTATTAAGACAAGCTTTGGTTTCCTATCCTTTATTATTGAAGACAATATTTTCTGACAGGGTTCGGCTAGCGATTCTCCTGGTGTATCAATCTTTACAGCTAGAACCTTGTCAGCCCATCTGGCAAGCTCTTCTGCATACCCACTCACATCTGCGCCAATAACTACAGCGATTAGTTCAATGCCTGCCTTGTCGGCTAGTTGTCTCCCTTTGCTAAGAATCTGGAGAGAGACATCAGCTAGTTTCTGCTGTCTGTGTTCGGCAACCACTAATATTTCAGCCATTCAGAATATCCCCGAGTTTTGCAGAATCCTGGCTAGTTGGTCTGCCGTTTCTTCAGGAGAACCGGATATTAGTTCTGCCTCTTTGCCTCTAGGTGGTAATTCCAATTTCTCCAATCTAACCATGGGAGCTAGTGTATCCAGAGATAAGCCTAGGTCACTGAGCGACATGACCTGCAGTTCCTTGCTCATTGCTCTTTTGATACCGCCAAGTGAGATATATCTCGGCCGATTAATCCCCGTTTGAATGGTCAGCAGCGCAGGAAGTTCAATGGTGTATGACTCCAGCATGCCCGCTTCAAGTTCTCTGCTTACGTGGATTCTTCCATCCGCTACTTGCAAACTAACTGCCAGAGCGGCATGAGGGATACCAAGCATTTCAGCAACCATAACACCGAGCTGACTGCAGCCGAAGTCTTCCGATTGCGCCCCGAAAAGCACCAAGTTATAAGATAGGTCCCTGATTAACGCATCAAGGACCTTGGCGACAGCATAGCAGTCAGCAGTAACCATATCCTGGTCCACTCTGATAGCCTTATCGGCACCCATTGCTAGGGCTCTCCGCAGGATATCATCCCACTCCTTAGGACCGACTGTAACTGCTGTGATTGAGCCTCCCTGCTTTTCCTTAAGCTGTACTGCCGCCTCTAGTGCATAATCGTCCCAGTCATTTATTTTGAAAGCCAGGCTGTCCTTTTCGATATCCTTCTTGGAGGCGTCAATTCCGACAACGTCAGCAGTATCGGGAATACGTTTTATGCATACCACTATATCCATGTTACGCGAGCCCGCAAACCTCCGCTACAATCTCGGAGATATCTTTAACAGCAAGTTCGCCTTCCAGACCCTCCGCTTTGACGGCATCCTCAAGCATGGTCATGCAGTTGGGACAGGCTACTGCCAAAATGCTGGCACCAGTAGCATAAGCTTCTCTAGCCCTGATTCTTGCCGGGCTACTTTCACTGCCAGCCAGGAAATCGGTGTAGAAGTTACCTCCGCCGCCACCACAGCAGAGGGCACCTGTTTTGTTCTTCTCCATCTCTATGAGTTCTATTCCCGGAATGGAATTTAGAATTTGCCTGGGAGTATCATATTCCCCGTTCCATCGACCGAGAAAACAAGGGTCGTGATAAGTAACTCTAGCATTGAGCCCTCCAGAAAAATTCAGTTTTCCCTGTGTAATGAGGTCCCGAAGAAGCTGTGTATAATGACGCACCTCAAAGCTACCATCAAACCTAGGATAGTCATTCTTCATGGTATTGTATGAATGTGGAGACAGGGTAACAATCTTAGTCACACCCAAATCTCTGAATTTCTGGATATTCTCTTCAGCTAACATTTCAAATAGGGTCTCTTCGCCAAGTGTATTCACCTCGTTACCATCGCAGTTTTCCTCACTGCCCAAGACCCCAAAAGGTAACCCTGCCTTTATCAGTACCTTTCCTAGAGTCCTTGCTGTCTCTTGGGCTCTGGTATCATACGAACCCACACATCCAACGTAGTAGAGAAACTCCTGTCCTTCGTATTGCGGTATCCCTGTCCCCCCAATCCACTCGCCTCTTTTTGCTCTGGCCTTACCATAGGGATTTCCCTGTCTTTGAATATTCTCCAGGAACTCCTTAACCACCGACGGTATTAAACCTCTCTCCACCATCTCACTTTTTGTAGCTCTAATCATGTCCACGATATCAACGTTAAAGCGAAGCGGGCATTTCTCTTCGCAGTTCTTGCATGCCGTGCAGGAGTACATAATCTGGGCAAGATGGTCTGTCCAATCTATTTCACCGTTTAGCCAGGCCCTTGTCAGCCACAATCGCCCTCCACAGGAGTAGCTTTCCATACGGAATCTGGCATAGGCAGGGCAATTATTCACGTCAATCCAATTGGTTGGAAACTTACAATAACCACACCGGAAACACCGGTGTAGGATATCCTTATACTTATATTCTGCTAGTGCCATTATGCTACCTCCCAATTTCCAGGGTTCATTATTCCGTTAGGGTCAAGAAGTTGCTTTACCTTTTTCATCAGCTCCAGAGTATTGGAGTCCATCCTTTCCATAACTAACTTCTGCCCATAGAGCCCGGGTTTCCAGAGAGTTCCGCCTAATTCTAGGGCAAGGTCATCCGATTCATGTAATGCCTCCCTTGCCTGCCTGATACTCTCTGGGTCTGCCCGATTGAATGCGTATGTCCAGGAAAACATCATGGCGTGGGACATGCCGATGCATCGTCCGAGCACAGTATAGGGAATATCATGTCTTTCGGAGATCTCGCGTCCTCGTCTATAGCACTCAGGGTATGTATCCACCGGCATTATTGCCCCTACATATTCGAACCCCCCTCCCTTCCTCCAGTCGGAGGTTTTAGCTACTACCGGTCTGTCTAACCCTCGCCTAAAGCCGAGGAAGCCACCGTCTCCCCTCCGAATATACTCCCCCAATGTGTCGTCCCATAGCAGCTTCTGCTTAAATTCAAGCTCCTCCTCGGAATCCCCGCCTATATTGATGGTTATGTGATGAAGTCCGCTGGTAAAAGGTGGTATTGCCTGGCTGTAGGCGATTATGTCCTCAGCCATCTGGGTGTGAGTGAGCTTATGCATCACTTCCGGGACAAGCTCTTCATCTTCCACTACAAATTGCCCTGTTCCTCTTATCCTTTTACACGGGAAAAGTCTCAGCGACACCTTGGTAATGATACCGGTTGTTCCTGACCACCCCAGGAAGAGCCCTAGGTCGGGTAAGGGATGTAGCGTGAACCAACCGGCAGATATTGAGCAAGAGCCAAATCTGCATACCTCACCGGTCGGTAGGACGATTTCTAGCCCATTAATCATGTCAGAGCTAAAACCGTAGGGCTGAGCCAAGTCGCCCTGACCGTGGATTGCTACGTTACCCCCAATCGTTGCCGGACCTGGTGCCCCTGGCTCTGAGTGTGTGAGAGTGGGGTGATACCTCTCCAGATAGGAGCACATCTGCGCCTGTGAAACGCCACACTCAACGAGGGCGTACCGTGCCTTTTCATTTACCTCTATTATGGTGTCCATCCGTTTCAGGTCGAGTGCAATCCCTCCCCGAAGTGGAACAGCCAGACCAGCTAGTGACAATCCACCCCCCAGGGGAACCACCGGAATTTTCTCCTTGTTTGCCAGCTTAACTATTCCTTGCACTTCCTCTGTTGTTCTCGGCGCAACTGCATAATCTGGCCGGTGAGGCTCTGTTGTCCCCAGGTCATAAGAATAGATGTAAAGCTCCTCCGGCTCAGCGGAAACATGGTCTTCCCCCACTATTTCAGCCAAAGCTTTCTTTACGTTATCCATAATATCACCTCCATCCTGCAGGTTTCTCGCCTATGGCGAGCCGGCAAAGATCGCTCATATAGATGGGCCTTATGCCCCTTTGGGCAACCAGCTCAGCTAGGGTATCCCAGCAAGCCGGGCAATTGAAGACGCAAAGTTCAGCCCCGGCGTTTATCATATCTTCTATATTTCTCCTTTGCACATCAGCAGCCAGCTGACGGCTGCCTTCCTTCCTCTGCCCTAGGATTGTACCCCCACAGCACAGGGCATTCTCGCCAACATACTCTCTTTTGACATGTTCCACCCCTATCAGGTTAAAGATATCATCGACAAGGTGGAGTTTATCCGATGAAAGCCGGGATGAACAGGGACGCTGGTAGGCTACCTTCAAATTCAGCGGTTTGATCTCATCCCTAAGTTCCTTCAACCTGTTGTAGAGGTACTCAAAGAAATGAATGGGCTTGAATGGAACTTCGATGCCCACCGCCGGGGCGTATGAGGTGAAGGTTCCGTAACACTCATCATGGAAAAATATAACCTCTTTGACATTATACCTGGCGATAGTTTCTATCGTCTTCGGCAGCCTCTCCTTTATTACCGAAGTCCTGGCGTCATGGAGGTACATAAGCTGACAGAAAAAATGAAACATTGTTCGAGGATCCGTTGATATAAGGGAGACACCCTGAAAAAGCTTCCCCTGTATTAAATCATTGGTAAGTGGAGCAAAAGTACCCATGCTGAGCACCGGCTCCTTAACCTCTTTGATCTCAGGCTCCCCCCTGAAGGGAATACCTATTCCTACGCTTCGTTTAATAAGAGGCCTAGGGCGGGGCGGTATGTCCATTTCCTCCTGGCGCTCAACGATTAAATAGAAGGGGTGGTTCCCCATTTTGCAGTATTCCTCACAGGCGTAACACGTTCTACAGTCGTGTAACACGAAGGAATCCTCACCGTTAAATATTTTACTCATTTCTGTCTTTGCTGTATCTTTGTCTATATCCATATACTGGCACCTGGTAAGACAATCGCAGGTCACACAGGATAGACATTCGTTTTCATCAAACTTCAATTCATACATTTTTTGGCCTCCTCAAGTAAATCATCGCCTGCACAGACTGATACGACAAGCAATGCTATCTTACTGCTATGGTATCGGGACGTCAAGAGGTTCTCAACGATGTGCCAGTGCTATCCTGACTACTATCCCTCTTTCAAGGAACTGAATGTTCTTTTTCCTTTTGTCGATAACCAGTTAATTGCTCCTTATGCTCCTTCACCGCTACGCCTTGACTCCGATAGCATTATGACACCTATGTTACCTGCATCTCGTATTTAGGCACACCACCCTCCAGGTAAACTACGAATCTGACTTCTCTCCCCTCCATGAGTTGCTTTTCAGATTCAGACCGAAGCTTCTTGAAATCTGTTGTCTCCAGAAAAAGCCTCAGAATCTCCAGCTTCTCTTGAAGTTCTTTATTGCCTCCCCCTGGCGCAAGAAGTTTTTGTACAAGCTCCGCGTGTTTTCTCTTGGCAACCGTCTCAATACAGTGAGACAGGTCTGGAACCAACTCAATCTTAAGCATCTAGTATCTCCAGGTCTTACCTCAGTGTAGTTATCTTAATATCCATAATCTATCTCTCTTCTTCTGGCCTACGTCGTCGCGTTTCTTCCAGACTCAACGGGGTAATCCTAGGTCTTGTGGTATCATATACTGTCATCACGTTTCTAAACATCGAGAATGCTTGCCGTATAGTGTTAATGTCTTCGGGTGGCAGAAGTTTAACAGCACAAGGCCGTAACGGCGTGTTGAGTTGTACCTCGTCTGGCGAAAGCTGTTCTGCTATTCTCGGCACCCTGCTCCTGCTCGAGGCTATCGATGTCTTTAAGCCGTATCGCCTCAGCCTCCTCTACTGACAGCCGTACCTCTTCAAGGGTTCTTAACGGTATGCCGGCCGGCTTGAAGTAGGTTACATCAGGCAAGAATGCCACTCGACGGCATTTCGGCGGCCTGGACATGCTTAATCTCCTAATTTATTATGAGCATATGCTCATTATTCATATTAACATATAGTCCTTAAAGAGTCAATATTTGTCGGTTAGTGAGAGGGAAATAAGCGTGGAAATTCACCAGTAGAGCCTAGCGGATGGAGGTTGAACATAATGCTAATATGTAAGAGAGGCTTCGCCTCTCTTTTTTATCTCTCTCCTTCAAAGGAGAGGGGGACGAAATTAAAAAGAGGGGCTGACGCCCCTCTTAAACACCCCCCATTTTAGGGTCAGGCTCTTCAGCAAGGGTAGGTGATTTCTTTAGAGGGACTTTACCCCTTCAATCTACCGTTAAAAAGGCATCAAATGTGCTATAATTTGTAGGTGTGGGGATATAGCTCAGTTGGGAGAGCGTTGCGTTCGCATCGCAGTGGTTAATGGAAGTCCGATGGTAGCAAAGTATGAAGGAGGGAACAGTGGTTAATTCAATCCGTGTTGACAGAGATATCCCAGTGAAAATGCGGGACGGCGTGACGCTACGGGCTGACATCTACCGACCGGATGATAGTGAGAAACACCCGGCGATTGTCGTGCGAACGCCGTATGACAAAGTGCCTTCTACTACCAGTGATTATCTTTCACCGTTAGGGGCAGCCTTTGCGGGATACGCCGTGGTTATTCAAGACACCAGAGGCAGATTCGCTTCAGAAGGAGAATTTGTCGCCTGGGCACCAGAAGGCCAGGATGGGTACGATACAATCGAAACCGTGGCTGCTGAATCCTGGTGTGACGGCAACGTTGGGATGGCTGGCGCCTCATATCTTGGGCGGAATCAGTGGCAAGCCGCACTGGAAAACCCTCCTCATCTAAAAGCCATCGCCCCTCACGTAATCGCGTCCGGTGCACTATCTGAGTCCAGAAAGAGTGGTGTCCTTGAGCTAGAAACAGCTATCAGCTGGTCGGCGGCCATGGCCATTGATACAATCGGCAAGATGGCTCAAAAGGGAAAAGATGTTACAGAGATGCTGGGTATGGTTAGATATGTCATGGACAATATCGAGGAAGCATGCAATTTCTTGCCGCTTAAAGATATGCCTCTCTTCAAATTTGAGGGATTAAAGGAAGGGCTCATGAGCCGCTTCAGTAATGCTGACCTGGCAGGAATAAAGTCCGAGGCGGACATCTTATGGGCCTATGATAAGGTGAAAGTCCCCTGTATGCATTCTTCCGGCTGGTATGATATGTTTACTGGCGACACCTTTAGAAATTTTCTGGGCATGAGAGAGAAGGGAGGCTCGCAAGTTGCTCGTGAAGGGCAGCACGTTTTTATGGGACCCTGGGTTCATGGAGCCAGGCTCCACAACTTTGTAGGAGGGATGAATTTTGGCCGGTTCGCATCTGGTGCGGGCTCATTCGCGACGGCTAGGCATATTGCCTTTTTTAATAAATACTTAAGAGGTATTGATAGTCCCTATCTTGTTCCCATACGCTACTTCGTCATGGGAAGGAAAAGATGGGAAAATGCCGACACCTGGCCTTTGCCTGAAACCAAATGGCAGCGGTTTTATTTCCACAGCCGGGGTCACGCCAACTCCACCGCCGGTGATGGTGTATTAAGCAGAGAGGAGCCGGGGACGGAATCTACGGATATTTATATTTATAATCCACATGACCCCGTACCTACAAGAGGTGGCCGACTCAATCCGGACCTGAACCTGGCCGCGGGTCCGCTGGACCAGTCCCTCATCGAGAAACGTAATGACGTGCTGTGCTATACAACACCCGAGTTGAAAGAAAAATTAGAGGTTACCGGCCCGCTGACGCTTCATCTCTTTGCCTCTACCTCAGCAAAAGACACTGATTTTATGGTGAGACTGGTTGACGTTCATCCAAGCGGACTGGCCATTAATGTGGCGGAGGGCTGTATTCGAGCCCGGTACCGAAAGTCTATTCTCCAACCCGAGCTGATATCTCCCGGGGAGGTTTATGAGTATACTATCGACATGGCAGCTACCAGTATTGTCTTTGGCGAGGGACATCGTATTCGCATACATATTGCCAGCAGCGATTTTCCTCGATTCGACCGCAACATGAACACAGGAAATCCTGTTGGAGAAGACGCCGTAGGTATCCCTGCCATGCAGACCATATATCATCAGCCAGACTATCCATCATATATCAACCTGCCAGTAGTACCTGCCACAGGTTAACTAATGTGTCATAATTTTATGTTATAATTTGTAGGTGTGGGGATATAGCTCAGTTGGGAGAGCGCTGCGTTCGCATCGCAGAGGTTGGGGGTTCGAATCCCCCTATCTCCACCAGATGGTGGGCACATTTACCTGAGCTTCGAGCTCGGTACCAGGTGTACAAGACAAAGAGGAGTAAGAGAGCTATGGAAAGGATAAAGTCGTTCTTTAATCCTGGTAGTATAGCTATAGTAGGGGCTACAGATGAAGCAGGCTCCGTAGGACGAATAGTTCTTGAAAATCTACTACAGGCTAAAGATAAACGCAAAATATACCCGGTAAACCCTAACCGGGAAGCAGTATTAGACATTAGGTGCTATCCCAGCGTGAATTCTATATCTGAACCTCTTGACCTTGTTGTTATTGTTACTCCTGCCAAAATCGTCCCTGATGTGGTTGAAGAAAGTGGCAAGGCTGGCGTCAAGGCTATAATTATCATTTCAGCTGGTTTTAAGGAAATAGGAACTGAGGGGAAAGCGCGTGAGGGTAGAATAGCAGATATAGCTAGAAGATATAATATTCGGATAATAGGACCTAATTGCATGGGTTTAATTAGGCCCAGCGCTAATTTGAATACCACATTCACCAAGAGGATGCCCAAACCTGGATATGTAGCCTTCTTATCACAGAGTGGTGCTTTAGGCTCTGGCGTCCTTGACTGGGCGATTAGTAAGAATATGGGTTTCAGTACCTTCGTTTCATTGGGTTCTATGCTAGATGTGAACTTTGGAGACTTAATAGACTATTTTGGTGAGGATTCTGAGACCAGAAGCATAATCATATACATGGAATCTATAGGAGATGCTAAGAAATTTGTAAGTGCCGCCAGAGGATTTGCCAGAACAAAGCCTATAATCGTATTAAAGCCAGGGAAGTCCCAGGAAAGCGTAAAGGCAGCCAAGTCTCACACTGGAGCCATGGTAGGAGAGGATTTATACTATGATGCGATTTTCCGTAGAGTTGGCATAGTAAGGGCAGAAGAAATTGGGGACCTTTTCAACTGTGCCTCTATATTGGATACCGCTCACCTGCCGAAAGGCCCAAATTTAGCTATAATAACCAACGCCGGCGGCCCAGCGGTGCTAGCTACCGATACTCTGATAAGCAGAGGCGGCAAATTAGCTGAACTCAGCGAGAAGACCTTTTCCGCTCTAAACGAATTCTTGCCTCCCAACTGGAGTAAATCCAATCCTATTGATATCCTCGGAGATGCAAGCCCGGAAACGTACGCGAAAACCATTGATGTTGCCGCAAAAGACCCAGGCGTTGATGGAGCGGTAGTCATCTATACACCTCAAGCTGTAGCCGGCTCCTTTGAAGTAGCTAAGACTGTTATCAAGCACGCTAAGAAAGTTAATAAGCCAGTCCTGACTACTTTGATAGGTGATGAAGAGGTAGCCAAGGCAAGACGGTTATTCTATGAGAACAAGATTCCTACTTATGACTTTCCTGAAGAGGCAATTAGAACATACTTATATATGTACCAATATGCTCGTAATCTAGAAATGCTCTATGAAACTCCGGAAGATTTGCCACTAGATATAGGAACTCCCAAAAACTACCTTAGAATACTTACCCGTAATACAGTAAAAGGTGGTAAGACTCTTCTAAGTGAAAAGGATTCAAAAGAGTTCCTGACAACATATGGGATATCTTCTACAACTCCGTATCTCGCTGAAAATCCTGAGGGTGCCACTATGATAGCATCTGGTATTGGCTATCCAGTGGCGATGAAGATATCTTCTCCTGATATAGCCCGTAAATCAGATGTTGGTGGGGTGAGATTAAATATCTCCTCACCTGACGAAGTGAAGAAGGCATTTGATGAAATGATGGAAAATATCAAGAGACACAAACCTGATATCAGAATTGAAGGGATCAGCATTCAGAAGATGACTACAAATTATGATTACGAGCTTATTGTTGGTAGTAAAAAGGATCCCATTTTTGGTCCCGTAATAATGTTTGGCCTGGGAGGGATAGAAGCAGAGTTCTTTAAAGATATTGGCGTAGGATTACCTCCCCTAAATCAAGCATTAGCCAGAAGGCTACTAGAGCAAACCAAGATTTATAAACTACTACTCGAAGGATTCAGAACCAAACCGCCGGCTAATTTGCGACTGCTGGATGAGACCTTGGTAAGAGTGTCAAATTTAATCATTGACTTTCCAGAGATAAAGGAACTGGATATCAATCCACTAGTCATAAGCAGTGATGCGGCTGTTGCTCTAGATGCAAGGATAATTCTTGATGAAGAGACAATACAAAAAGGAATAAAGGAATATGCCCATTTAATAATATCTCCCTATCCAACTAGATATATTCAGCCGTGGAGGTGTAGGGACGGAAGATCTGTATTATTGAGACCTATCAGACCTGAGGATGAACCACTTGAAAGGGAGCTTTTAGCCAGCCTATCAAGGGAATCCTCCAGGTTTAGATTTTTCTACATACTTAAAGAGATAACACACGGGATGCTCACCAGATTTTGCAATATTGACTATGATCGGGAGATGGCTATCGTAGCTGAATACACCTCAAATGGTAAGAGGAGGAACGTTGGGGTTGGCAGATTGATAGTTGAACCTGGTGAAGAAACGGCAGAGTTTGCTATTTTGGTTGCTGACGATTTCCAAGGTGGCGGTTTGGGACTAAAACTCTCTGATATGCTGATAGGTATAGCCCAGGAGAAGGGGCTAAAAAACATCTATGGAATTGTGTTAAATGACAATAAGAAGATGATTGGTTTGAGTGAAAAACTTGGCTTCACCAAAAAGATGCTTTCAGCTGAGGAGAGCAAAATAACATTGGGACTATCCTACCTGCAAAGTTGATAAGGCTATTAGGGAAAACTATACTGTCCTGAAGGCTTCAGATACGAAACAAGTAGCCGTTGCAAAGCTGGTATTAGCTGCTTCTTCTCAAAGAAAAGTTCGGGAACTGTTCCGAAAGGCCCACGTTACTGGACTTAAACCGGCGTATTTAGTAAGCTAGAGCAAACGTGGTGGACAAAGTTCTAGCTATTGATACTCTACCTCCACCAAATATGCCCCTGTAGCTCAGGTGGATAGAGCAGCGGTTTCCTAAACCGCGTGTCGCGCGTTCGAGTCGCGCCAGGGGTACCATATTTTGAAGCTAAATTAAGCCCCTATGCTGGTTAACACATAGGGGCTTTTTGTAAAATGGCACAAATTTGGCAAAAATTGAATTTGGATTACGAATCCTGTTTTACTACGTTCGTTTGCTTTGGTAAGACAATATCATCGAACTTGTCAGCAGCTGCCTGCTATATATCTAGACTCATCCCCGTCCCACTTGCATAAGACTCAGGGGGCTCAACCACCTTCATACCACGAGCTCCTGTCGGACAGGTTTCCACGCAGCAGCCGCATCCCATGCATTTTTCTTCGTCAACATACGCTCGCTCTTCGCCATATTCGGGGTAGTACTTCATCAGTGCCGCCCCAAACTGGCACCTCTTATCTACACAGAGCCTGCACCCGACACACTTTGCCGGGTCAACAGTAGCTCGATAGCGGCTCTTGGCATAATACTCCGTTACCGGATACTTACTACCTATGACACAGGGTGTTCTAAGGACTTCGCAACAGTCGTAATGGCAATTACAAATAACCCCACGGAAGTTCTTCGGGTCATCAGTTCGAGTTCCAACATGCACCACTGGATACTTTACTGTCTCATTGTTAATAAGGTCAAGTGCTTCCTGGCGAGTGAGCTGCCTTCCAGCCCCACGGTCAATGTTGTAGAGAGCAGCCCTGCCAACAACCAGGCACATTTCCTCGGGCACACCGCACTCGCGCTCCTTATATCGTTTCCGGCAAGCGCAATGGAGCACGGCAAAGGCGTCATTCGCCTTGAGTATCTCCCTTATATCTTCAGCTGGCAAGACACCAGGGATATCCTTGATTGCTTTCCACCTGGGTATGATTCCCGATGTCACTCCTAGACCGGCGGCAATCCTCGCAGCAATCCTCTCCTCCCGAGGAGGCCCCAATTCGTAGTCGCTAAACAATCCTATCAGGGCATAATACTCATCTCCCAGGGCTTCATCATACTTGGGATTATTCTGTGTGTCGAGCCATTGGCCCATAGTGCGGGGGGGCTGAGGACCACTCCTGGTAGGATAGAGAAACCCCTTTTCGTACAGTTCGCGTATATACTTGTCCACCGTTTTCTTATCCAGATTCAGCTTCCTGGCGAATCCCTCAGATACTTCCAGCCTATCAGCTGAAGCATCTCGCTCCATATCTGGTAGAGCAAGGACTAGCTTCGCCTGCTCTAAATTCATTAACCTCTCTAATATCCAGGGGAAATATTTGGAGTCCTCGAGTCCTGGCTGTACCCGCTTGGCCACTTCCTTATAAATAGGGTCAATCTTCTTCTTCAGCGTTTCTTGAGCTTTCTGTCTGGTCCTCTCCATTAGTCTTGTCCCCCCTTTATTGATTTAATTGACGTTTCGAAGTCGCCTCCATTAGGACGACTGTTTAGCCTCGTCCAATAATAGAGTGATAATTGTCTGGATATCTCCCGTTGCCCTGGACTCACCCAGTACTGTGCCTTCGAAACCAGCCTCGTAAAGCTGAGGGTCGAAGTACACCGTGCCAATAGACTTAATATTTCTCTTGATAAGCTCCTCTGTCATCCTTTGTTCGACTTTTTCTGAAGGCACCTTATTAAGAATAGCCTTAACTCTAACTATACCCATACCCTCAGCCATGTAGCCTATCTTCTCGGCTAGTACCATGGATTCAAAAGATGGTTCAACTATCACCAGCACCGTATCCACATTTCTTTCAACTCCCCGACCAAAGCTCTCGATGCCCGCCTCCATGTCTACGAGCACAATCCCTTTGTCTGCGACGAGGAGTTTTCCCATTAAGTCCCGGGTCATGTCTGCCATTGAACAAGCGCAGCCCTGAAAGGGATCCTGAATCTTACCGACCATCAGAAATTTGAGACCATCACGGCTGAGGATATACTCTGCAGGGATGTCCGGTACTGTAATCTTCTCACGCTGTAGCCATTCTGAATCAGGGTTGAGGTCACCTGAAGAAAAGCGGCTCAGTAGCGTCATCAGCGGTTTTGGTTCTTTATCAAAGCCAAACAGCCTGAAGAGCCCTGGGTTAGATTCGTCAGTATCCAGGACCAACACACTGTACCCCTTGCTCCTTAGTACATTAGCTATCGAAACGACTATTGTACTTTTCCCAACGCCTCCTTTTCCGCATACGGCTATCTTCTTGATAGGACCCTCGCTCGAGGCATGCGACCTTAAGTAGGCCCTTATCTTCTTGGAGGCTTCAACCATCTCTTCCTCGGTCGTGGCTGAGCACATCCCACAATCAATACATCCCTCATCATCATAGAAGGCTACTCCCATCGGGCAGTGGAACAGACCCATTTCTCTTCCTCCTAAAGACTCGTTCTTACAGACTGTCAACCATATTAACTGCTCAGGTTCTATTAATCGGTTAATGCACCTTCTCACAATGAGGTATCGGTGCACTATTCCCTGCAGATGCTTGCTGCAGCAGAAGAGTATAGCTTGCTGTTAATAAGCGTAAATGACTCAACTTGAGCATTTGAAACTGTCAGTCATTATTCTTAGGTAGTCGCATATGGTAGGTCACCGGGTTGGGGAATATGCTCAGGCGGTCGTACTATTTTCATCTTACGAGCTTCAGCCGGGCAGGTAATCACACAAAGACCACAGCCTATGCATTCGTCCAGGTCAGTGTATGCTCGCTCCTCTCCAAACTCAGGATAATACTTCATCTCAATTGCACCAACCGGGCACCTTTTATCCACACAGATTCTGCACCCGCGGCACTTCTCCACGTCCACTTCAGCTATAAAGCGGCTCTTAGCCAGAGCATACTGATTTAGCTGCTTCCTTGACTGGGTATTACGGTGGAAGACACCGCAGCAGCAATTGTGGCAATTGCAAATCAGCGAGGGTAAGGCATTTGTGTTTCCTGTTAGATGTACCAATTGATACTTATCCAGCGAATCAACAAGCTCCATCACCTCTTCATAGCTAAGCTTTCTGCCGGCTCCCCTATTAAGGTTATACTGCGCGGGCCGTCCACAGGTGATGCATGTCTCAGTAGGGATACTGTCCTGGCACTCTCTGTTCCTGTCAATCTTCTTGCAGGCACAGTGTAGCAGGGCTATTGGCTCGGCTGCTCTAAATATCTGTCTGATATCTTCACATGGCAAGACCCCCGGCGTATCCTTGATTGACTTCCACCTGGGTATCACCCTCATGATCTGTCTCAGATTTTTTACCTTGCCCTCGGCCACCTCCTTGAGCGAAATCGCATTTCCTTCCTCGCTTTTGGCATACGCCAGGTCAAAGAACTCGTCGTTATCATATTTGGGGTTAGCCGCTCCTGCGCTATCATGAAGTGACCCCCAGCTACGAGTCAAATGCCAACCTGTCCTACCGGGAAAGAGAAGCCCTTTCTCAAACAGTTCCTGTATGTGCTTATCCACTGTCTCTTTATCTAAATTCAATTTCTTGGCAATTTCTTCAGGAGAAGCCGGCAGTTCGTTGATTATCTTGGCCTGTTCTAGATTGGCCAGCTTTTCCAGTACATAAGGCATAATCTGTGAATTTGCTTCACCGATTTTTGCGGATAACTCTTTGTAGACCGGATCAACCTTCTTCTTCAGCATTTGCTGAACTTTCGCATCCGTCCTAGGCATTATTCCCTTTCCCCCTTTTCTGACTCATTACCACGCGCCATTTAACACGATCATTCGTATTTATTCCTGTCAGCCCACCATTAATTGTAAATACCCAGTCTCTGCTACAATTATAAACTAAAGCGCTGAGCAGGGGCAACCAGTTGCAGGGCAGCGCTACAGTAATCGAAAAACCTAGAACATATCCTTTTTGTTCACCCACGATGGAGTGTAACGGTAATACTCAGGTGGGTGCGCCTTGGATAGCCCCGCGTATCAGAGAGGAAACATAATCAGTTGTTGTAATATTCTAGAAAAGAGGATAAGATTCTTACAAAGATAAAAGTCCTCTACTTTTTCCTTGCTCTTAATGATGTTAGGAGTTGCTCAGCATTCTTTAGAGCTTCATCATAATTGAGTAGAGGGGTAAGCTCCGCCTCGGTGAAAGGAAACATCGGCAATTGGGTTAATAAGCTTTGGAGTTCCTCAATGGAATCTACATTCCATATAGCAGAACTCCCCCTTCTACCTGCCATTATACCTCCTGCCAGGATTTTTCCTTGCTTCTCATAGTTCATGAGGGTTTGAACCTGTGTTACTGCGAGTTCCATGAATTGATCAGGCGGTAACGGGACTGTGCCCGCTGGTGTACCAGTTAAGTTTTTGGGGAAATTGTGGTAATATTATAATAACTGTTAAAGTAGGAGTGTAGCTCAGTTGGGAGAGCAGCGGTCTCCAAAACCGCAGGGCGGGGGTTCGAGTCCTCCCACTCCTGCCAGTTTAAGCCGAGGTGGTGGAATCGGTAGACACGCCATCTTGAGGGGGTGGTGAGCGAAAGCTCGTAGGAGTTCAAATCTCCTCCTCGGCACCATTAATTTGTATATTCGTAGAGGGCTTATTTAATAACATTAGAACCACTAAAACCGGGAGCAAGCTAACATATGTGAGTTTGAAAAAGCCGAAGTGGCGGAATTGGTAGACGCGGCAGTCTCAAAAACTGTTGAAGGGTAACCTTCATGTCGGTTCGAGTCCGACCTTCGGCACCACGAAAGAAAAACTGCTAACAAGACTAATTTAATTTTGGGAATAGAATGCCGAGTTGTGTAGTGGTAGCACGGGGGACTTTGAATCCTCTAGCCCTGGTTCGAATCCAGGCTCGGCAGCCAACAATGTTCCCCGATAGCTCAATGGTAGAGCGAGCGGCTGTTAACCGCTAGGTTGTAGGTTCGAGTCCTACTCGGGGAGCCAATTTGTTTGTGCACCTGAGAATATCCCTGAGACATCGGCCGGTGGTGTCAGCAACGAATAGACTTAAGCCAGAAGAAACGGAGAAAAGACCACAACCACGATTAAAGTTGCCAGAAGAGCACCAGTAGCTACCTGAGCTAGTGAGTGATGCTCCAATTCTACCCTTGCCCAGGCTGTTAAAGGGACTACCGCTACAGTTACCGCAGCTATCCAGCCGTACAACATAATCAACACTGTTACCGAACCAGCGGCAAAGGCGGTATGAAGGCTTATCTTCCACCACAGATTTATACACATAAATATGACTACCGCTGAAAGTCCGGCGGTAAATGCTGCCACCAGTATTGGTGGTGCCTCAAGATAAGAGAGGATAATACAGCCCACAGCAGCACAAAGACCTGCCGCCAGGTAAATCTTAGTTCTTTGCCCGCGAACATTGGCGAAGACGGCATCAAGCTTGCCGTTTAGAGCCAGGTAAACAATAATCAAAAAAACTGGCAATACACTCAGCGCCATTGCAATAAATGCCCACTTAAGGGCGTCAAGTGTGCTGGGTGCTGAGACAAATGAAAGTAGCAAGATTATTGCCAGACTTAGCCAGAAAGGATTCAGGATATTGGAGGTCAGGTTAGCTATTCGTTTTCTCATCTCAGTTTGCCTTTCCCTGTAGCTACTGCCAAGTCTACCAGAGCCATACTGACTCCATATTAGCCTATGGCATACATTTTGCCAACCCACCCCCTTCAACCTTCCTAAGTGCAAACCTGCTTGATTTTACCCGACAGTTCGCTGTATCCTTGTTTACGACTATGGCAGAGAAGAACTTTACCGGGCTAGCGGTTGAGATAAATAAGGCATCTTTCAGCTACAATAACATAAAGGCGCTTGATGGGCTGTCATTGAAGGTGCCTGCCGGTATAAGCTTCGGATTACTTGGACCCAACGGTGCCGGAAAAACTACGCTTATTCGGCTACTGGTCGGTCTGCTGAAGCCAAAATCCGGCAATGTCCAGATATTGGGACAGACACCCTCCAGAAAGACAACCCACAATATCGGCTACATGCCACAACTCCATTCTCTTTACGCTGAGCTATCGGTTATGCAGAATGTGAACTTCTTTGCCCAGATTTACGGACTAAGCAACAAGCATGAGCGAGCTCAACGGGTGGAAGAAGCTATTAAGCTGGTTAATATGTGGCAGCGTCGTAAAGACTCTATACTAAAGCTGAGTGGGGGAATGAAGCAAAGGGTTAGCCTGGCTTGCGCCGTAGTTCATAACCCACCCCTGCTTTTCCTTGATGAGCCTACTGTTGGTCTTGACCCTGAGCTAAGGGTTACCTTCTGGGAGCACTTTGCTGCCCTGACCCAACAGGGCATTACCCTAATTATTTCCAGTCACACTATGGATGACGCTGCCCACTGTGACCGCCTTGCCTTTATGCGTGATGGCAAGGTCATTGCCCAGGGCACTCCCGGCGAGCTACAGCAAGCTACCGGACAACCCGGAGCCACGCTAGAAGACGCCTTTCTATTCTTCATACATCACGAGGACAGAA
>Ga0307433_1000689_pt1 | contig 23526 bp, 38 predicted proteins | sample SalMarWE160210MG_FD_202166 | JGI IMG/M metagenome (GOLD analysis project Ga0307433, IMG submission 202166) | Salt marsh sediment microbial communities from the Plum Island Ecosystem LTER, Massachusetts, United States - WE1603-210 | ecosystem: Environmental > Aquatic > Marine > Intertidal zone >... | reverse complement strand
GAAAGTTGGAGCGAAAGTTGGAGTTACAGCAGAAGCGGAAGTAGGAGTAGTTGTAGTTCGGGTTGGAATTGGAGTAAAAGTCAAAGTGGGTTTAAATGATTTTTAAAAATGAAAATACAACTTATACGAGGGAAAGTTGTAGTAGATGTTGTATGTGTATGTGTAATGTAAGTTGGAGCGGATGTTGGGGTTGGCGTTGTAGAAAAAGTTTTAGCGGAAGACAATTAAAAGGGAAAAACGTAAGTTGCAGCGCGAGTACGTCCGATAGCACAAAGAAAGGAAGAGATGGTGTGATTTTTAAAACGAATTAATCAGTAGTACAATTAAACAAGGTCTATATTATAAGTGTTAAACATGAAACCTAAACAAAAAAGGAAGGTAAAAATGAACGAAATGAACGCAACATCGGAAAAGAAAGTCTCGAATTACGGATTCTTCGAAATTGGCAAATGGTATTTCATTCGAACGGTTACTCATCACCAAGTTGGGGAGTTGGTAGGATTCGACAGAGACGGACTGGAGTTGATTTTCAAAAATGCGCATTGGGTCGCCGATGACGGACGTTTCGGTGATATGTGGAAAAGGGGAACTTTTGCAGAGAGCGAGCCGTTTCCTTCCGGCCTCCCGATCTTAGTTAACAGGGAATCCATCATCGACGCAGGAGAATGGACGCATCAAACGGTAAAGTAAAAATTCATCGCGTTATAAATGTTTTATTCACCATATAATATCTCGCACCGAACCTCCTTTCGTATAGACGTCTATTAGACGTCTATATCCTTTAAATATACGCAATTGTATAGCTCCTCCGGGAAGGATTATAATCACTTTATAGGCGTTTCTAGGCAGCAGGAAAGAGATTAGAAAAGTTGTTTAGCGTGATATATTACGTATATTCAACTAATCAAATCGAATCGATATAATAAATAGTATCATGGTTGTATTACTAAATAGGTATTCGATGCGTTGTTTAGGAAGTAGGAGTGCAAGTAAGCGTTTCGGCTGGTCTAAATATTTTTTAAGTTACACTACGGCCAAATGTAGAAAATCAACGTCTATGTTGTGTAATTCTTGGTCGCATTCCAAAGGGGTGTATCGAGAATTAAGTTATTCAGGTTCCAGGTTGTTAAACCAACGCATTAGTTATAGCGGGATGGAGAAGTCGTAATGATAATACACAAAACTGTAATGATTATAAGAAGAAGTTATAGCCACGGTTATAAGGAAAAACATTTTGGTAGTTTGAGCGATGGTCTTTGGAGAAGATTTAGCGTTAGCATGAGTAATGGAATAATTTCTATGTTATATTGTAGTAGAAGTAATAACGGAATAAAGAGTAGCAGTCAGGGCGCCAGAGGAAAGTATTATTTTTGATCTGATTAATATTCAATTTCGACGTTTCAAGAGTATAGTATATAAGCGTAACGAATGACGAATGATGTTCTTTGAAAATGTAATAAATGGATTTATGGGGACGAATTGGTTTCGACATTTTGCGTTAGCGTAGTGTGCGTGCCTCGGATAACGGCAACCGAGTAAAAGCCGTTAATCTATATTCGGCAACTCTGTTGAATTACAAGAGGCCGCTTGAGCCTCTCGTTCTTGTGGTGATTTCGCTCGTGTAATCGCAAGAACGTCATTTTAACGGGCAAATAAATCTCCTTTCGATGTTGGGTATGTCGTCTATTTTGTCTATGATTAGGCGTTTATTCTAATAGACTACGCACGTGAACGAACGTTACGTAAATCGTAAGATGGACGCGGGTTCGAATCCCGCCGTCTCCAAAATTTATGGGCTTGTGGCGGAATGGTAAACGCTGGTTAAATGTCGTACGGGCAGGTCGCGTGTTGACGCCGAAACTAAATGTAACGCAACAATTATTAGTTTCGGGTTGGGTTATGACTTAGCGCTGTCGTCCTAAGTTTCCTTGGTCTTTTGTGGCGACGAAAACCGTTTTGGAAACACCTCAATCGTACATCCGGGTTCGAGTCCCGGCAAGCCCCAAAGAGATAATTGGTTTTGTTGTACCCATTTCCAATTATATCTTGGTTCGGGCGATTAAATTAGTTTGGTACATCCACGAATCAAACACCAATCGCCCGAACCTTTTATTTGGGTCGGTGGCGGAATTAGGTAGACGCAAGAGACTTAAAATCTCTCGGGGAAAACCCGTACGAGTTCGATTCTCGTCCGGCCTACTAAATAATGTTCGGCGAAAAAGGACAATCAAAATGATATTTAAAGGAACGAAATTTGGAAGATTTGTACACGAAATCGACTTAATTATAACATTCCCGAAAGAAGGAAACGAGTATATTGTATCATGTAATGATAAAAACGGAAACAATATACTCGGAGCGGATGGGGTAATTTTGTGCGAAGGGATTGATAGTTTAGTTAGCGTGATAAAGGGCGTAGAAAAAACATTAAGTGACGCTACGAACAAAGAGAGAAATGATGAGATACGAACAAGTTAGAGAAGATTTCGAGAGATTAGTTGAAATACATGACGGGGAATATCCGTACGATTGGACGGGCGGATTTGTATTCGAAGAACACGCTATGGAATTGATGCAAAATCCAAATAAAGCTAAGGCGTCAAAAATATATCGCGAGGCTATTATATATTCCATGCAAAACGGTTTTTCGTCTAGCGAACCAATGGAAAATAAAGGCACAATCAAGGATACCAAAGAAGTAAGGGGTATATATTACAAGTATGCTTCGAACGATATTCTGGATTTTTGGTTTGATAAATTAAAAAAGATTTGAAAGGAAAGGTAAAATCATGAACGAAAAAATAAATAATTGGTTTACGTATCATAGTCCTGATGTAGACGACATCCTAAAATACGAGGCTATACGAAAAGCAGCAAAAGAATTCGCGGAAGTGATAGAAAAGAACACTCCTCCCAGCGCTGATCAAACGGCGGCATTCCGAAAGATTCGAGAAGCGGTGATGACGGCCAATGCGTCAATAGCTTGCAAAGGAAAATAAGATGAAAGTTCTTTTGATATGGCACGAAGCACTAGAAGGACAAGTAAAATTGTATTTAATTCGCAATCTTAGCGACGAAGACGTATCGATATTGGATGAAGCTAACGGCAAATACATTAATTGTGACAACGATGAAGACGGTAAACATCCAATTATTAAAGTTTGGGATAGAATATCAAATAATATGGATGATTGCGAGAACAAAGATGATCCCAATAATTGTATTTGGAGCAAATATTTGTTAAACGTTAATAAGGATAATAACAAGCCCGTATTGAACGAAAGTATCAATAGGGTTTACATTTGCGGGATTATTTAAAATAATATGATAAACAACGATTTTAAAAAAGAAGATTTAGAAGTTCTTAAGTTATTCGAGAAAGAACTAATCGAATCTTCTTTGGAGAATATTCGCAAATACGAAAGCAAATATTTGGTATCTAGAGAAAAAAGAAATTTAAAAATACTTAAAACCGTAATACACGAAAATATTTCATTAACGACATTAACTAAAAGGTATGATATAGATAAGGATTACGTAATACGTATATACAAATTATTTGTATTAAAAGCACGCGAGCTTGCGAATTCATAAATAACGGACCTGTGGTGCAGATTGGTTAGCACTCCCGGCTCATAACCGGGTTGTCGTGGGTTCGAATCCCTCCAGGTCCACTAACAACTTGGCAGTTGTTGTTTAAGGCGGTAGAAAATCTACCGCCTATTTTTTGGAGAACGCTAAAATGATTTTTAAAAATGAAAATACAGGTTGGAGAAGAAGTTGGAGTGGTAGCGTGTGTTGGAGTAGAAGTTGTAGCAAAAGCCAGAGTAAATAAGATGGCGTATGATATAATTGTTGGTATTGCGATAATTTATCTTTTATTTTTGGTTGTCCTTTGGTATCGACAACAACTATAAAGAAACACGGTAATCGAACCAGATAACTATTTTTCGGAGTGAATAAAATGTTGTATAATATAATTACGTATGGTTTCATAATTTGTTTTGCTGTGGCAATAATTTTTTCTTTAATTTACGCAATTAGGGCGTCAAAAATACGTAATAATTCTTATCAAGAATATTTACATAAAAAATTGCTTGAAGAAAAGAAAAACAATTTGACAAGATTGGAATCATCGTATTACGACAACACGTTGAAAGAAAAATACGAAGAATCAAAACAAATAGCGTTACAAGACCTTGAAATCATTAAGGATGCGAAATGGTATAGCGATGATAGATTGTATTACCGTAATACTTGGATGTTATTCGAAGGAATTGATGTGAGATGTAAAAGGATTGAAATATGGATTAAGAAAGCAGAAACGAAATTCGTTAAATCGCACCAAAAAGAAATATTAGAATTAGCAGCGGAAATGTGTGAAAAATATGCTAAGGGTTAGAATAGTTTTGTTAACGCTATTTGTTTGCGTACTAAACACGGTAGATTCGATATTCAGTTGGTATTGGTTAGAAAATGGTATGGCAGGCGAAGCAAATGTATTTATGCGTGAGCTATATAGCGTAAATCCGTATTTATTTTTATCGTATAAAGTGATAATCATTAATATGTTAATAATGTTTATAGGGGTGTATTACGATAAGGTTAAATCTGCTAAAATCGGTATTATTGTGTGTTTATTGGCATATTCTTTTGTTATATTTTGCCATATATACGGCGTATATCTGAATTTTTATTTGAATACGGAATATTATGTGTAATAAGCCAAGAATCTTTTACGTTCCAGGTTATATTCATTAGCAGAAAAGCGAAAGTATAAAAAATAATAGACCCCTAGGTATAACGACTTTAATGTCGTGAAAGGAGGTGGTTATAATGTTTATCGCCGGTAATAGGCGATGGGAACGATTATTCCGATCAACGTTAGTATCAATGGGGATACGAACGTATTAAAAAAACGAGTAAAAAACAGTCAAAGATGTATCGTAAAGTTTGGTTTTGTTATGCCTATTCGGAATAATCGTTTTTATAATTATCCTTTCATTAGAAGGTTGATATAAATGGAAAATAAATTTAATAGCGTTACGGGGATGTGCGGAAATTGCGGATATATAAGTGATCGCACAGGGTTATTATGTTGTCCAAAATGCGGAGAGAAAGCAAACACTAGCAATACCACCGATAATCCGCGTATCAAATTATTTAATACGAATAGACCTACATTCGAACACGTTTATATGAGTTTAGCCAAAATTTTATCACTACGTTCTACCTGTTCCAGAAGGAAGGTAGGATGTGTAATAACATCCCACGATTATAAAAGGGTATTTTCTGTTGGTTACAACGGAAATGCTAGCGGGCTTCCTAATGGGTGCGATGAGCCAAATAAATCGGGAGAATGCGGTTGTTTACACGCGGAGGAAAACGCTATAATATCTTGTAGCGAACCGCCATACGTTCCAAAAATAATATTTACAACTGTATATCCGTGTAAAATGTGCGCTAAAAGAATGATACAATTAGGCGGAGTAATACACGTATTTTATTTGGACGATTATCACAACATGGAAGCCAAATTATTGTTTGACGAATCGGATATAGTGATAAGTCCTGTAAATATAGATAATTTGTTGAGTTATGAGAGAACGTCCTAAAATTCCGCTAGGCGGAGCAATAGTTAATCCGTATACATTAGAAAGAGATTCAGGAAATTATTTAATAATGTCTTGTGGTGGTTCTGATGAACAATTCGGTAGCTTTGTTTCGGATGAAAGCAAAAATATCCCCCTTAGAAGATGGATAAACGTGCAACAATTAGGATTAGGGAAGGTGTTAAGAAAGGTTGAAAGCGATGAAGCTTACTAAAGAACAAATGAAAGAAGCCGTGATGAGAATATACGGCATGCTTTGTTCCGGAGATGATGAAGCAGACGTATTGGATGAAATGGGTATTAGCGCCGAACAATATGAAAATATGAAAGAAAAAATGTTTGAGTCTAAGACTCAGGAGTTCAAAACCAAACCAATAGAATATACCTATATACAATATATAATAGATCAAACTGCCAATTTAAACAGATTGGATGAATTCATAATATCAAATAATGACAGTAAAAGTAGAAGTTCGCAAAGCGTAGTTGGAGCAATCCGAGCTAAAAGTGAAATATTGGATAAAATTATAGCTCGCGGCCAAGAATTTGGGATAATAAAGAAAGTGGCAAACCGTAGCGAAGTTGTTGCGGGCGTGTTAATTGCCGAATTATCTAACACCCAGTTAAAAAAAGAAATCACCACTTCCTTGGATTCGTTGAATCTTTTGTTAAAAAAATACGGCGATAAGGATATAATAGATGTTAGTCCTGGAACTATTCGTTCAGGAAAAGAATTGCCCGAGGCGGTTTTGAAAACAGAAGAAGAAAATAAAGATGACGGAATAGTGGTTAGAAGTATTAAAAAGAGTTCTAAAAAGAACGCTAAAAGGAGGGATAAGGCGCGTTTGAATCGGCGTGTCGTAAGAAAGAAGGAATAAAATGAACGCACTAGCAAGAAAATTAGATTGTTATCACGATTGGACGGAGGTATGTCGAGTTTATCATCGCCGTACCAATCAAGAAGGCGTTGCATTACGTTGTAAAAAGTGCTCTCAACTAGGCTTTCAGAAGCTTAGCTATCTCAATCCTGTATCGGATATACAAGAACGCCACAAACGCCAGGGAGAAATCATTCTCGTCAGCGGTATGGATGTTTGTCAAACGGAATACGGAATAGACGGCCGACCTACTTATATTTGGGATACACACCTATAATCTTAATATTTTAAGATATTTACAAAAAAAATTGTAGTTATTGTATTTTTTACTTTACTTTCATTATACAACTCCTTATACTCTATATATAGGTTACGGGATAACAAATCCCGAAAAACAAAGGAGAACGAAAATGAGAGGATATGGTCTTCCAAGGCACGACGATGTCGAAAATCCCGATGTTGCTGATATCAAGTTGTACGGGTTGAAAACTTCGACAGGCGGAAGACGTTACCAGAGCTCTTCCGCCAAGAAGAGTTCCAGGAGAATCTGGAAAAAGAGGGAGCGAGACCTTGCGCACGAGTATTGCAAGGAGAATTTTAAAGAAGAGTATTAAAGAGGGGCGAAATGAGTTTTGAAAAAGAGTTGAATTTTTTCGGTCTCAAGAGAGACTATTCCATTCAGGAATTGAAAGTCGCATTCAGACAAGTTGCGTTTAAAATTCATCCTGATGTTGGTGGTATTAGAGAAGAATTTGAAAGAGCGATGTCTTTTTTCAATATTCTTTCTAATCAGTGTATTAATTTCGGAAAGAGACCGGACGGTACGGTTGTTGAAGATAAAACAGTCGAAGGGCGTAAACTGGTTGATCTCGGGAAGGGGTATCCTATTACCGAAAGTGCTAAAACTTGTGAAGTTTGTAACGGTAAAGGATACACAAGTTTCAGGAAAGAATGTGATAAGAAATATCAAACTTGTGATGATTGTAACGGAATTGGCCTTTTCAGTTACCCATGTAAAAAGTGTGATGGTAGCGGAAAGTATTCAAGGAATGGCAAAATTATAGGGGAATGTAATTTGTGCGGAGGTAGCGGTAGGTTTTATCCCGAGAATAAAAGACCGTGGTGGTTAAGAGGGCCTTATAGCGCTAATAAATATATTCCAGGGACGATGAAATTTGGCATTCCATGTAAAAAGTGCGGAGGGAGTGGACAGGTTTGGGTACCTGTTATGGGCGATAAGTTGTTTCACGCCGTTTGCTATGTGTGCGATGGAATTGGCGAGATCAGGATTTTTAATCCTGTATTACCAAGAGGACTTTTTGTTGGAGCGAACAAATAAATGTTAATTTATTATAAAATTAACATGAGTTACAAAAAAAATTGTAGTTATTGTATTTTTACTTTACTTTCATTATACAACTTCTTATGCTCTATATATAGGTTACGGGATAACAAATCCCGAAAAACAAAGGAGAACGAAAATGACGCGTTTAACTGCATACGAAGCAATCGAGTACAAAAGAACAAATCCCGACGTTAAGCTCTGTAAATATGCAGATGACACCGAAGGACATTTAGGCGATATCTGCGTTGAATATGCAGAGGAAATAGCGTCAGAGGATCCAGGACTTATCTATCTTGACGCATACGACAAGTAGGGAGAATAACGGCCGATTAACCAAAACAAAGGAGAACGAAAATGAAGAAACCAATAGAAAAAATTGCAACGTATCGGTGTGTTAATCTTGACGTGTCGGGACTAGAGGAAACAGAGAACTCCAACTGGATTTCCCGTACACAACGAGGCGTTGTATATACGATTAAAGGCGTTCCGTCTTCCGATTTAGACATCTTAATTGTTCCAGAACAAGATGGAATGGTACGTGTTCTGGACATCGGAGTGAAAACCGGTAAATATGGTGGCAACAGAAATCGTATTACCGTACGAAATGTACCGTTGCATCAGACATATGGGTTACCATGTGTTGCTGTTTGGTTTGAATTATTAGGTGCTCATGCAGTTATTCATATTGGTGATGACACGTATACGTTCGGTCGATATAGAACTGATTTGGACTCGTCATCAAATTTAGAAAAAATCATAAGGTGGCATTATTCGCGTTATTATCGGATGTTATCAGAGAGTGATGTAAGGGCAACAGAAGTCGAATTCCGCGATATTGTTGAGTCTTCATCCATGACTTTAGCTGAGGCCAACCGATTAGCCTCAAGACTACTTTATCGCATCGCACGAGGGAGTGGATATAGAAAGTTAACGTTACGTGAACAACGAAAGCTCGGTTTGGTTGGACAATGGCACTCTGAAGCCGAGTATGCTGTGGCGCACAATCGTATCCAATCCTCGAAATACTCGCCTACAGGCGCAAGCGAGTATTCGTTGCGTGCGGCCAATTTAATTTCGTAGAGAATTTGATGCCGATAACCCATGAGTATTATCAGCAGTAGAAAGGAGGAATAAAATGAAAACCAAACAAAAAAAACGAGAAGAGGCCTTGGAACGGTTATACGATCTATATTTAAAATACTCAGATGGTAAATGCATGCCGTCTAAGTCTAATAAGGACTTGAAAATATCGTGGTACAACCATTCCACTTTTGTTGCCGAAAAAATTCTCAGAATCGAAGATGAGATTGGTATTCTCGAACAAAAATTAAAGAGTTTATAAAAGAAAAGGAGAACGAAGTGACAAAAAGGCAATTAAATAAAGTTATCAAAAGTTGGTATAAATCGATACGCAACACTAACATCCAAGTTATCATCTATAACGATAACGGAAAAGTGAAAACTATTTTTGAATTCGGTCGAAATATGTTTATAGCCGATGGACGACAATCGGCGTATTTAAAACAATTATTGGGACAAATAACCGGAACTTTCGATATCACGGAAGTCCCGGGCGAATTCTCACGAGATACTTTTAATCCAAGTATAAAGATTTACGGCGAAAAGCTAGAAAAAACGAAGGGCAAATAAATTGGAAAGCAAAGATCTCAATCTGTTAGTTATTGATGACGATTTATCAATAAGAAGAATGTTGAAAAGGTTGTTAAAAAATCATTTTAAATCTGTAAAAGTTGTAGAATCTTCCACTACAGGAATACATGAAGCGCAAAAAGGCGAATTTGACATAATATTAACGGATTGGGAATGTCCGGAACACGACGGAGCAATCAAAGTAATGGATAGCGTAAATATTCCGGTTGTTATAATGACTGGAAATATCGCTAATAAACGTACCGACGTTAAAGTGATTTACAAACCATTTGAAATTGATCACATTATAAGTTCTCTTGTTGAGGCTTATAATAACAAAAATAATAAATAGGCAAAATAAAAAGGAGAACGAAGATGTCGTTTATACACAGAAGAAGAATAAGAGATTCGAAGAAGAGGTATGATATTCTAGGCGATATGGCAAACAATCCGGAAGAATACACCCGGCTTCAGAAAATTGAAGCGCTTGTTTCGGTAGGAATACCGATAAGTCGAAAATGCGATAAAAATCGCGTTGATAAAAAATTGAAAGATTCGTATGAAAAAGCGACTCAAGTATATTCGAGTATGCACGAAGAACGGATTGCGGCAAATCGTAAAAGAAGAATACATAAACAACGTAATATTCAAAATACATAAGGAAGATGAAATGTTTAACAGGCCGATGAAAGCAACGGAATTAAAAAACTTCGAAGAATTAAGGTTTCCGGTTATAGCAACGCCCAAAGTAGATGGAATACGTTGTTTAAAGCCGGATAATAGAGTATTGGCGGCTTCATTTAAACCAATACCTAATGATCACATACGCAACGTCTTGGAGAAATATCTCCCAGCAGGCGCAGATGGAGAGATAATTACGTCTTCCAAATTTAATCGCGTTTCATCGGATGTTATGTCAAAAGATGGTAAACCGGATTTTATATTTTGGATGTTTGATTATGTAAAATCCGGCGAATTGAATATGCCATATTCGACAAGATTATCGAATATGTTGGAATGGTTTTACATGAAAGGAAACAAATATATATGTAAGTATATCAAAGCTTTGCCTTTCAAATTTATAAGTTGTGTTGATGAATTAAGGGATTACGAAAAAGGCGTGTTGGCACAAGGTTACGAAGGGGTTGTTGTAAGAGATCCACAAGGACCTTACAAATGCGGTTATTCCACTTGGAAAGAGCAATGGATGGTCAAGTGGAAAAGATTTGTTGATTCCGAAGCTATTATTCTTGGCTTTCAAGAACAACTTAGCAACCAAAACAAGCTCGAGAAGAATGAGTTAGGAATGGCCAAACGTTCTGGTAAAAAATCTGGTAAGGTTCCTACTGGGAGATTGGGTAAATTCCTAGCCAAAGATATACATAACGGATTGGAATTTAAGTGCGGTACGGGAAAGGGTCTTACTCTTAAATTGAGAGAAGAAATTTGGAATAATCAACCCGAATATCTCGGTAAGATATTTAAATATAAGTATCAACCGCACGGGGTTAAAAAACTCCCAAGAATACCGATATGGTTAGGATTTAGAGATCCGATAGATATCACAAGCAAGGAGTGATGATGAAAGAATATATTCCAGGTACAGAAATACCGAAACCATTAGTTGAATTAACAGGCAAGGATGGCAACGCTTATTCAATAATGGGAAGAGTTAGAAGGGCTTTACAAAAAGCGGGAGCGCCGGCAGAAGTGTTGGACGAATATTACAATGAATCCACTAAAGGGGATTACGATAATTTATTACGTGTTGCCATTAAATATGTAAAGGTGGTGTGAATGAAGCCATCTATAATATGTCCAGCATGTAAAAATAAGATGATTCGCCTAAACGTTCTTAAGCCGGAGTTTTTAGACTCGGCTTATTGGTGTCGATTTTGCGGTACTTTCAAATGCACAAAAGATGAAACTTGTATGATAACCGAAACAGGGAAATATTGGAAAAAAATAATGGAAGACTGTGGGCTAACAGATGATGATAAAATATAAAGACGATGAAGTGTATGAATACGAAATAGGACCTGACAAGGGCGAAGAAGGAAGATGTGAACACATCGAATACGTATCTGTTCATCCAAGCGTATTAATAGGGGGATTCAATTCAGGAAGATGTAAAAATAAAGCCTTGCCCGGATGTCGATTTTGTCACATACACACTTCGAGGGATGTTTTACCTATGTTGGTGGATATGATGCTGAGAAGAACGAGATAATCAATTCATAATTCTTTTAAATTCCCTTCCTATGTTTTGTTGCAAAACAAAATGATTGATAAAAATTAGCCGAAAATACAGATTGCTATTATCCTTAAATACGGTTACGGTTTAGCATCCACATTAATAACGGATGTTAATAGTTGTTAACATTTAAGTATGGAGGATAAAATGGCAAGTGGCGGAACGAGAATGAAATGCGGTACGGTTACCGCAACAGGTTCGGCGATGGATATCACAACGGTAGGTTTCAAACCGCGAAGAGTTAAATGTTATAATGTCTCCGATATTGCGATTCTAGAATGGAATGAAGCGATGCCTGATGCTACGGGAGTTCAATTTGACGCAGGCACCCCAACCTATTTATCTTCGGGCGGAATAACGCCCTTGTCCAATGGTTTTACGTTGGGCGCGGACGGCGATGTTAACGTTGCAACTGAAACTGTTCATTGGGAAGCTTACGAATAAAAGCGGGGTAACCCTATGTCGATAAAATCATCTCCGAATACAGCGCCATCATACGCTTTATACAGAGAAGGCGTAGTGGCGGCAGACGCCGATGTTACTGTATTCACAAAAAAACACGGTTGTAATGCGAGTATGTATAAGTATGCGCATATACAAATTATTCCTTCTGATGATGCGAATCCAAATGTTGCAGTTTGGTGGTGGAGCGATCAAGCCGATAGGTTTATCCAGGAGCAAACGCCAATTGCTAAAACTGGAGTAGGGGCAAATACGCCCTATGAGTTTTCGATAGAACCTATGGGACGTATTTTCTTTGTACAAGTAGCTACACTTGCTGAAGGCAGCGTTGATATATTAGTATCAGGATTCGAGTCAATTCAACTATCCTAACAGGAGGTTGGTTTGCCTTATCCAAATGAACACGCTGCTAGACAATTAGACCCTAAACAATTTAGACGTTTCGCTCGTTCTTCAAGGAATTTCCCCAAAGGCGTGTCGGCAATAATAGGATGGCTTCCTAACGGTAAAAGTAAAATACAATCGTTGCGATTTAATATTAGATATTGGTCGGCAGAACAAGCTAGACGTTGGTTGAATAAACACGGCTATAAATCCAATATAGAGGAAGCAACATCGAAAAATATTAGTTGGGGAAGCGTATTGTAATGTCTATTTCGTTAAGAGATATTGAAAATGCCGAAAGAAGCGAATTAATAAGCGGATTGAGTCGTTATCGCGACATACAGAATGAATGGATTAGAAGACAAGTAATAAAAAACAACAGAATTGATATATTGGCTACCGAAGTTCTTGGATATCAAGTGCAACCATTCCATTTAGATATGATGAAATATCAATTCTTACATAGGGATAGTTTGCAATTAGCTTTCCGAGGCGCAGGAAAAACCACCGTCTGCACGATATCTAAAGCAATACACTATTTGGTTAAAAATCCTAACCTACGGTTGTTAATTGTTTCTCGAACGTCCGGACATGCTGAATCTATATTGAAAGAAATAAAGGTTCATTTCGAAGATAATGAGTTGTTGGCCGAAATATTTGGTGCGTATTATAATCCGCGCATGTCGAGAAAATGGGATAACGGGGAAATAGAAGTCGCGCCGAGAACCCTTAAAGCGAAAGAGTCTAGTATAACAACACTAGGGGTGGGTTCACAGGTTGTTGGAAAGCATTACGATATTATACTTAGCGACGATATAGTCGATGAAGATAATTCTCGCACGGAACACCAAAGAGAGAAGGTGAAAACGTGGTATTACCAAACGTTGGATCCTACGCTAGAACCTCCAGAGGATAAGGTAGAGCACAGAGGCGAACATCATAGATTGGGAACGAGATATCATTACGAAGATTTGTATGGACACTTGATAAAAAATGAATTAAAAAACGATCACAATACGATACCGGCATTGGACGACAAAGGTAGAAGCCCTTGGCCAAAAAAATTCCCTTCGTCTTGGTTCTTAAAGAAAAAGAAACAATCCGGAATAATAATTTTTAACGCACAATACCAATGCGATACCGAAGCTATGAAGGGAGAAATATTCCAATATGATTGGTGTCAATTAATAGAACCGGATAGTATTCCCAATAAATTAAGGATATACATGGGAATAGATTTGGCTATTACAGAAAAAGAAAGCGGCGATAAATTCGCCATTTGTATAATCGGAATGGATAAAAGCGGAAATAGATACGTATTAGATTTTTTAGACGAACATCTTAGATTTGGCGAACAAACAAGAGCAATAATCAAGTATTACGAGAAGTGGAAACCCGTAAGAGGGTGTATAGAAATTAACGCTTATCAACAGGCACAATATCAACATTTAAAAGACGAATACGATATAGACATAAGAATAAGGCCTGTAACGCAAATTAAAGATAAAATAACAAGAGCGTGGAAATTAGAACCTATTTTTGAAGATAAAAGAATGTTTTTCAAAAAAGAAGGAAATATGCATCTTATGATAGAACAATTGGTGTTATTTCCTAATCACAAATATAAAGATTTATTTGATGCGTTGGATTTAGCAGTAAGGGCCAGTAAGATAAAGAAAAGAAATTCTAGGAAAAACGAACCTGGATTATTTTAAAGGAAAAAAATTATGTCTATAGATAATAGCGAAGCGATAAAAATAGGAAACGTACAAAACGAAGTTAGTTCAAAAGCTAATCAAAAAATTCTTAGAAAGATTAACGCGAAAACATTTTATGTTGAAAAACAATCTGAAAAACCTGGTAAGTCGCAAAGCGTTCCTCAAGATCCGTTTCACACATTAGCGGCCACAGGGGACGTAATAGAACCGCCTTTTGATTTACTTACATTATCTATGTTGCCAGAACATTGCGGAGAAATGGTACAATGTTTGGATGCTTTAGCAGTAAATATAGATGGTTTTAATCATAGGTTTGTTTCTAGAGTCAAAAAAGGAGTTGATGGAGAAGAGATACCTGAAGAATTAAAAAAATCGGTAAATAAAGAGAAAGTGAAATTGGTGAACTTTTTTCAATATTGTACTGAAGAAAGTTTCGTTGATTTTAGAAGAAAACTTAGAGTGGATTTGGAAACAACCGGAAATTCTTATTTCGAAGTAATAAGGAATTTTTCCGGAGAAATACAATCGTTTGTTCATCTTCCTAGTTATCAAATGAGAATCGGAAGATTAGACGATAAACACCAATTGGTAGAAAAGAAAATCTTAAAATTACAAGAAGATGGAAGCGTCGAAGTAGACACTATGAAAGTGTTTCGTCGTTTTCGGAAATACGTACAAAGTAAAATAACACATAGACGTAATCTTTCCACGATAGGCGGCTACAAAACAAGTTGGTTTAAACAATATGGTGATCCAAGAAATTATAGCGTAGAGACGGGCGAAGTTGTAGAAGATGATTATCCGAAAGATAAATTAGCCAATGAAGTAGTGCACTTTAAAATATATTCTCCGAGAACGCCTTACGGTCTTCCTAGATATATAGGAAGCTTACTTTCCATATTCGGAGATAGAGCGGCAGAAGAAATAAATTACACTACATTTAAAAATAACAACATCCCTTCTATGGCAATATTAGTAAGCAACGGACAATTGACAGAAGGTTCGATAGATAGAATACAAGATTTCGTAGAAAGCCAAATACAAGGAAGCGACAATTATAGTAAATTCTTGTTGTTAGAAGCAGAAGGCGTTATGGAAGGGGAAGAATCGGGAAGCCACATTAAAGTTGAAATTAAACCGCTTACTGAACAACAACATAAAGATGCGTTATTCCAAAATTATAGCAAAGGAAATCAAGACAGAGTAAGAAGAGTGTGGAGATTACCTCCTATATTCGTAGGAAGAACCGACGAATACACAAGAACTACGGCAGAATCTTCAAGAGTTTTAGCGGACGAACAAATATTTGCTCCAGAACGTAATTCATTTGATGAATTTATGAATAGAATTATTTTTCCTGAAATGGGAATAATTTATCACAAATATTGTAGTAATAGTCCTAATACAACGGATAATCAACAATTAGTAAAGATACTTTCTGGTAGCGAGAAAACTGGCGGTATGACTCCAATTATAGCAAGGGAGATACTGGAAGATATATTGAGCAAGGAGCTCCCTCCGTTCCCGAAAGATTTTCCAGCCGATACTCCATTTAGTCTCACTATGGCAGAAGCGGTAAAGAATAAAGCGGACGCAACCGAACCAGGACAACAAGTTACGGCCTTGAAAGTGAAATACGAATCTGCTGAACAAATTGCCGATGTTATCAAAAACGTTGTAAGTTGGAGATCTTATTTAGAGAGCGAATTCGAGAAAGCCGTAAAAGGCAATAGAACGCCGATAGAATTGTCTGAAACTGATATGGATGTATAGGGAGGCTAATCGTGTGTAATACCTGCGAGGAAGCATCCTATTCGCTCATAGATAAAGCATACTTGGATTTGCTGTACGCAGATTTGTGGGTGGAAAAAGCTTTAGGGTTAAAAGAAATATCTAGAATAGCCAAAGCTGAAATGAGGCTTCGGAAGTATTTAGAGGGGAAATGGAATGCCAGAAGGAGCGAAGCTATTGAATCGGCAATTAGTTTGGCTAAAAATAGGAAATCCTATAAAACAATTTCGTCAAGCATAAACAGGATAATGAATAAATGGTCAAGAGATGTTCTTCCTGTTTATAATTCTGAAATGCGAGAAGTATACAAATTGGCTAGAATAGCCGGTTATAAAAAAGCCTCGGGCGAAACATCCGCATCATTACAATTCAATATCCCTAAAACAACTCCTATTAAAAAAGCAGACTCAAACATTTCTGTTGATTTTGATTTGGTAGATGAAAATACAATGGAAGCTTTAGAAAACAGAAATATATTTTGGGTCGGGGAACATTACGATAAAAATATATCCGATTCGGTAAAGGATACAGCCAAATCCGTTATGGTAGAAGCTGGCGAATCAACTTCATTAGCAGGCCAATTGATGGGAGAACGTATCAAGGAGATTTTAAGCAAATTTATAACTCCGGGCGGATTTGTTGGAACAGAAAAACAATATTTTGAAGGATTGGTTTCTAATGCTATGACAGTAGGAAGAGTGTATGGCCAAATGCGCTCTTTTTCACAGATAGGAATAACGAGATATGAAATTGTTAATCCAGGCGGAAGTAGGATGTGTGATGTATGTGCCAGCATCCAAGGAACAACTTTCGATATAAAACAAGGTTTAGAACAAATAACCAAAGAATTCAAATCTTCATCTCCGGAAGATATTAAAAAGATACATCCGTGGTTAGCTAGTTCTAAAGTAATAGGCAAGAGTTCTGATTCTTTAGCGTCTATGGGCCTTTCTTTACCTCCGTATCATTTTAGATGTAGGTGTACTATAGACGTATCAAGTGAAGTCGAATCATTCGAGGATTTAACTCCTATTCCGTTCCCCGTTCCTTCTAAAGCAGCATAAAATATAACGTAGTATATAATTTTGGTACGTAAAATATGCTATCTTATATAACAATTATTTTTATTTGTATTGTCAGTATTATGAATAATTTTTGCCATTCTTTTTAATTTTCAATAAGTCATTTTAATCTATATACGCGTGAGGTGAATGTTGAGTAACTCAGTTAAAAGAATAGCAATTCCATCCGAAGAAAAAAATAAAAGAATTGTGACCGCCAAAATTATTGGCGAAAGTGATTTGGCATCGTCAGGCAAAAAAAATCCTGCTTCCGTGGGGGATAGCGGAATACCCTTAGAAGAAGACGAAGACAAAAAGCGTAAAAAGAAAAAAGAAGTTGACGAAAGTGTTAATAAAAACATATTTGTCCCGATAATAAAATCTAATCAACAAGAAAGAACAATAACCGGAATAGTGTTACAACCCGAAGTAGTGGACGCACAAGGCGATATTATGGATAAAGACGTAATACGCAAAGCTGCCCATCGATTCCTTTCTAAATACAACAAGGCCACTGAATTAGGGTTGATGCACAAATATTTTGGAGACACAGGATTCGAATTGTATGAATCGTGGATTGCTCCACAAGATGTTGTGATTAAAGACGCCTTGGTCAAAGAAGGTTCTTGGCTTATGACTGTATACGTTGGAAAAGATAAAATATGGAAAATGGTAAACGATGGAAAACTCAAAGGATTTTCTATTGGCGGCAAGGCAAAAGCCAAGAGCATAAGTAATGAAAAAGAGGGACTAGATGGCTAATGTTCCAAAGAGAAGATTCGTAGAATTAAGCGTAGACGAGGTTTCAATAGTTGATAGTCCGGCAAATGAAGAACATTTCATTGTTATTAAAAATTTACAGGATTTACAGGAGGTAAACATGCCCGGAGAGAAGAACGAAGAAGTCACTCAGGATGTTGTGAAGAATGACGAGACCGCCCAACAGAATCCCGAAAAGGTTTCTGTTGAGGTCGATAAGGCTACTGATGAAGCAGTTGCAAAAGCAATGGAACAAGTTGCTGATTTGATTAACAACATCTCAAAGGCTTTTGATAATTCCGGCGAAAAAGACGGAAGCGAAAGCGACAACAAACAAACGAACGTCAAGAAAGAAGAGAAGAAAGAGAAGGAAGGGGAGGAGACCAAAAAGAACATCGAAGAACCAAAAGTTTCTATACAAGAAGCGGCATCAGAAGCTGTGTACGAAGCGATAGCAAAAGCCAAACGTTTTACGCCAACACGAGAAGCGGCTTTGAAGGCAGCCATAGAAACTTTGAATAAGTTGGCAAAGGAACTTGGTATGCAAGAAATACCTGTTGGTTCTTCTCCGTCTACAAACACGCCGTCTGGTACTACGTTTGGTTCGAGTTCGATTACCAAATCCATGGATGAATTCGTAACAAAGTTATCAGCAGGCATGGAAAAGATAGTGGAAACCACCAAAAACCTTGGCAGCAGGATGGAGAAAATTGAAAAGATGGCTGCTCCGTCGAAAAGCGTAGAAGGCGACGGGGAAACCGATAGTAAAGTGGAAAAGAATCAGAATTTTTGGAAGGGCGTCATTTAATTGTTTGTAGTAAATAAATTTACACTAAACAATAGAAACCGATAGGAGATAAAAATGCCTGATATTTCAAACGAAGAATTAGTACAAAAAGCAGTTATTACGGCGGACGCCTTAGCTAGCAGCGGTAAATTGAATACGGCGCAATCAAATCGTTTCATCGATTACGTGATTGACGAAACGGCGTTAAAAGACAACGCAAGGATTATCCGATTCAGAAATGAATCCCTAGATATCGATAAGATTGGCGTTGGCGCAAGACTCGCTGTTCCGAAATCAGAAGCCAGAGACCCTGGCATTCGTAGGGGCGTCACGACCTCCAAAATCACGCTAACCCCTAAAGAGATTATGGTTCCTTTTGAGATTGGCGATACGTTCCGAGAGATAAACATCGAGGGCGATAGCATCGAAAATCACATAATCTCTATGATGGCTCGACAAGCCGCTAACGACATCGAAGAGTTGTATATCAACGGCAACACGTTAGGTCCGGCAGAGATTGAAGGGAATATAGTTCCCGGTGGAAGCGCTACTCAATACATCAAAGACAGTTATTTAGCGTTGTTCGATGGTTGGTTGAAGCTTCTCGATAGCGCAAATATTGTTGACGCAGAAGGAGCTAACATCGGCCTTAGCGTTCTTGGTAAAACGTTTAGAGCGATGCCAACCAAATACCGTCGAATATTAAAGGACATGCGCTTCTATATGGCTCCTGATTTGGAGCAAATTTATTACGAGAAACTTTCCACCAGAGCCACTTCGTTGGGCGATTCGGTGGCGGGCGGAATGGGACATCGACCGTTCGGCATTCCTATAGTCGGCGTTCCTTTGCTTGACTTCTTGCCTTCTATAACGGAACACCACACGTTTACAGTCGGCTCTACATATTCATTAGCAAACGCTCCTGTTCAAAATGTTGTTATCACTCCAGCAACACTAGATGATACGCCTACTACTCCTTATGTAGAGGACACTGCTTATACGTTGAATGAAGCTACCGGATTGATAACCGATATTGGCAATGCTCTCGGCGCGGCTAAAATAACATACGACGCAAATCCTGAAATTCTTCTTACGCACATGAACAACCTCATCGTAGGAATCGGAAGAGACGTTAGGATCGAAAAAGACCGTGACATCTTTAAGGGCGTCAACCAATACGCTATAACCTTGAAAGTTGCGGTGCAAATTGAAGAATTAACGGCAGCGGTGAAGACTCGTAACGTAGGCCAAGGCGTTTAATTCCACAACCTTGTTAGAATTGGGAGAAAACTCCCAATTCTAATCTTTAACTCTAGTCATTAATTGGAGGCAAAAATGACAATAAAAGCAAGAGTGGAACTGATAGGAAGTTTCACGCACAACAGCCACTGGAGGAAATTCCGTAAAGGAAGTCCTCAAATCCTTACTAATCCGTCAGAAATACAATATTATCAAAACCAATACGGTTTTGATGTTGTATTATTAGATTTGGAAACAAAAGAAAAAGTCGTAAAAGAAGTAATTAAAAAAGTGAAATCAAAATCCAAAACGAAAGTTAATGATGACGTTGTAAAGTCGGAAGAAAACGAAGCAGAGGAAGAGCACTACGAAGACGAAGAATGCGAAGAGCGTGAAGACGACGAAGAATATGAAGAAGAAGACGAAGAATATGAAGAAGAAGACGAAGAGGAGGAAGATACCGGTTATACAGAAGGGATGCTCAAAGATTTCAAGAAATCACAATTGAAATCCCTTGCCAACGATTTGGAATTAGATATCGAAGGGACAAAGAAAGAATTGATGGCTAGAATAATAGACGCCACCAATCAATCATAAATGTTCCTTATAGAAAATGGAGGGTAAAATGTCGTTAGTGAAAATACAAGTTCGTAAAAATATACACCCTCGTCAAATTGAATTCGGTGATGGCGTAGAGCGCTCTCAACCAGGCGCTTTATACTTTGTTCCAGGAGTCGTAAAAACAATAACATCAGACGAATACAATTGGATAGAGAAACACCACAAAGATTTTTTTAAACAACTTGTAGTGCTACCTTCGGACGTTAGTAAGACGCCTGCTCGAAAAAATATCGTTAAATCACATAATAACAAAAGCGACTCATCAACACATAATCCCGTTATAACGTCAAAGAAAAATAGTCCCAAAGAGGATGTTAAAAACGAAAAGAAATTTGACGAAAAGGGAAAGTAAGTAGACAATTTTAGTTCGCTTTTGCCTTGCTTGGTTTTAGCCAATAAGGATTTCAATTGATAAGAATAAATACAAAATATGGCGATTCGTTTAATTTTGATTTAGATGATAGCGATCAAGCAGCTAAAATCATTCGTTTATTGGAAGATAAACAATTCCAAAAAATAATAACTGGTATCACTTTGTTACACAATTATAAACGCAAATATAGGTGCGTTAACGAAAAGTGTAAACGGATATCCAAATTGATATGTCCAAAATGCGGGGAACTTGAAGATGGATATTTTACCTATACTAGCCACTGTACGTTAGTTAGACCTCGTATGGATGATGTAAAATTCGGCGTAGGGAAAGCACACAAAATTGACGATAACAAAATAATAATCGGAGAAAAATTATTTTGTAAGGCCGGAGAAACAAATTTATCTATCACGCAATATAAACGCCAACCTGCTTCTAGGATAATTTTGGCGTCAAATGAAACAGATATATAATTTTATAGACGAATATCGTCAAATGATAGGAGCTTGGATATGGCAATTGGTGATGATTTTTCTATTGATTCAAGTAAAAACATTAGATACGAAGGTGCTGCTCATGAAGCATCAGGAGCTGGATATTACACCGTATTAGAATTCCACCGATGGTTACAAGATTTAGCGGACGATGCATCGTCAACAGGCGATGATCTATTAGATATAACCAAGCCTCCGCCGTCTGATAAACAATACGACACAATTATAACTCTTGCTAATGGTTACAACATAGACCAGGAGGCATCAGAACATCTTTACGGCGGCTCAATAATTCAAAATGACGGAGATGATATATGGGATGGAATAGCAAATTACGGCACAGAAGGAATACATATAGAAATAATGCAAAATGGTGCTATTTTTACTAACGATTTTTGGAATTCCGTACCAAACGGAGAAAGCACAAAAGGCTTAAATAGAGACGTAGCGTCCGGAATATCTCACCAATTTATGTTACAAGTTAGAAGTAGCGGAACAGATATAGACGGAAGACGCCTAATAGGGATGAATCGTGAATTCAATTATACTTATGGCGAATTCAAGATAAACGGAACAAGTAGAGGAGTTAATGTTTTAGCGCTCACTCATACTAGTGATTTAAATAATCAAACAGCGGAAGGTACGGTGTCTGGTTGGACTAATATAACTAATACCGAAGGCTATCGCGCTATAGATGTTAACGGAGACAGTTCCGATGAGTATTATTATTCCGAATGGAATAGGGATACGCAATCCATAAATGATTTGTACGAACGAATAAAATGGCTAACCAGAAGGGGAACTAGTTCTACTGTGTACGGATTGGATGGTGATTTATTTCGCGGAATAACCCACGAAATAGACGTTGATAATCCCAGCGGAACTTTTAGTGCGGTTGAAGAGGTATCGTGGTCTACTGGTACCGGACAAATGCTTGCTATAAACAGCGCTACGGCTCCTACTAAGATGTGGATTCAATTGCTTACCGGTACGGCACCAACCGACGGTTTAACGATTACGGGGGCCTCCTCGTCAGCTACGTGTGACGTTAATACTACTATCACCGAAAGGTCAATTTCAATAGCAGGTCCTTCGGGGATACAATCAACAGGAACGGCAATAATAGGTTCGTATGGTCTTGGCGTAGAAGCGGCCGACCTTTCTTCTTCCGATCGACTTACGGATTTAACTGATACACAGAGAACGCCTCCTAATAATGTTACATTCTACGTACTAGGTTTAGTTTCTGGCGAGGATTACGTTTTAGTAGGTCCGGAATCGGGCGGAGTAATAGAAGAAGATCAGTTGTCCGCAGACGGCGCTTACTCAGGCGCAGAGGCTACATTTACCGTACAAGAATCCATCCCCGGCGATACTCCTACTACAGGAACTTTTAGAGTTTGGAATGGTTCGACTTATTCAAGGGTAACTTATACCGGATGGTCGGGTTCTTCTTTTACCGGTTGTACCGGGGTGCCTACTTGTTCAGACGGCGCAGACGTTTGGATATCCTATATAGATAAATTGGCCGATTCAACATCATTATCATTTACAGGAGTTTACCAAAGCGATAGAAGCTTGATTATCAAAGCAAGAGACGGAGGGGGTACCCCCATCAAACCGTTCGAATCTACAGCAACATTAGGAACTTCAGGCGGTTCAATTACTATTATACGTACTTCGGATGTGTAATTATGGCCAATTATACTGCCACAACAAATATGACTTTAGAAGCAGCTATCGCTGCTGGTCCTATGACGGACGGAGACAATCTAACCATAAATAGCGGGGCGATTGTAACATGTACGCAAACACCAAGCGTGTTAATAGGACAAATAAATGTTAACGATGGAAAATTATTAATAGATGGTAAAAATATAATCTCTGGGAATTTGATTAATTTCTGTGGCGAGTATTTAGAAGAAATCAATATATACGCAAAAGGGACATTGGAAGTTGATGGAGATTGGTATTCTATCGGAACTACTGATGGTTCTAATAGCCAAGCACTCGGCCTATCTTCTTATTGGGGAGGAACTCTTGAAGATTTAATACCTGCTATATGGGTTGAAACCGGCAGGAGAATTGATTTCGATAA
>Ga0307433_1000688_pt1 | contig 23531 bp, 22 predicted proteins | sample SalMarWE160210MG_FD_202166 | JGI IMG/M metagenome (GOLD analysis project Ga0307433, IMG submission 202166) | Salt marsh sediment microbial communities from the Plum Island Ecosystem LTER, Massachusetts, United States - WE1603-210 | ecosystem: Environmental > Aquatic > Marine > Intertidal zone >... | reverse complement strand
CAAGAGGATACCTTCTTATAATGAAAAAAATTGCTGATAGGATAGTTATTATCAGTCCTATTCCATAAACAACAAATAACTCCTTTAGGGAAGGTTTTAAATTGTTTAACATACATCTCATACTTTATTCTTCTTTAATTATTGTCTATAATGATCCAATGTTTGAAGAGATAAATAATATTTTCATTATTGAAATTCTCAATATTGTATTATATACAATAATAAAAAACAGCATAAAAAAATGGAGAAAATAAAATAAAAAAAAATTTAATTTAATCTCGTTGACTTAATACGGTCGTAGAACACACACTAAATGCGCCACCAAGGTTATGGCATAAGCCAATCTTAGCATCGGGAACTTGGCGACCTTCTGCGCGTCCTTGTAATTGTTTTGTGATTTCGGTTAGCATACGACAGCCTGTTGATCCAATAGGATGACCAAAAGACTTAAGTCCGCCTGACGGATTCACAGCAGTCTCACCATCCCAGTTAAATGTTCCATTCTTTAATTCCTCAGCTGCTTTACCACGATCGCAAAATTGTAGATCCTGGCAATTTACTAGTTCAGTTATTGTGAAACAGTCATGTACCTCTGCGCAATCAATTTGCTTGCGAGGATCAGTAATTCCTGCTTCTTTATACGCATATTGTGCAGCTTGTACTGTGGACGGAAAGGATGTAAAGTCGGCACCAGGCCCGTTTGCGGGAACATACCATGGGAAATTAGTCCTACATGAGATCGCATTTGCTTTTACGAGAATGTAGTCATCTGCGTGGGCATAACTCTCTGCTAATTCGGGCGTTGTAAGAATTAGTGCGGCAGATCCGTCTGACACTACGTAAATTAGCTTAATTAGCTAATTTTTTGCGCAGCAGTCGAATCGGCCCAGAGGGTCAGCAATCATTGGTGCTTTCATCGCAGCCTCAATTGTAATCTTGCTTCGAAAGTGTGCTTTTGGATGATAGGAACCATTGTCATGATTCTTTACCGCAACTCGGGCTAAATCCTCCTTTGTCCAACCAAACTCGTGGAAACATCTTGTTGCTGCCATCGAAAACATAGCTGGTGCTGATGGAGTAGGGTATAATGGATGCCCAAATAAAGTGAATCCGGGTAAACCACTTCCACCTTCGTCCATGAGCTTCTCTACTCCACAAGCGAGAGCTACATCGTATGCACCAGAAGCAATGGCGAAGCTTGCATTTCTGAAAGCGTCCATTCCCGAAGCACAGTAATTTTCTATACGAGTAGCGGGTTTTCCATCTAGCTTTAATATATCTTCTACCATTGCACCGGATAAGCCGGTAAAAAAGTAAAATATACCGATCCAGGTCGCATCAATCTCATCTTTGGTAATTCCGGCATCTTTTGTCGCGGATTGAACTGCCTCGAAGAGCAGGTCGTATTGACTTTTATCCCATAGTTCACCATATTTTGTCATATCGCAGCCGATGATTGCTACTTTATTACTAATACCTTTTCTTGCCATTTTTTTTAACCTCCTTATTTTCTCCCCCTTTCGGGTCTACATTTCCAATAATAATTTTTAAATTCGGCACCTTCGTGTTCTTTTCTGAAGGTCATCTCGACTTTCATCCCAATATGGACATTTTCCTCAGGATTTTCGATTTCAGTCATATTAAGTAGAACTCTACCACCGCCATCTAAATCGATAACACATCGAGGCACGGGAGTTTGAAGATACGCACCACCCACTAAGTGGTCAAGGGTGTAAGTAAATATCGTTCCGTGGAGTAAAAGTTTTACATGTTCGAATGGGTCATCAGCTCTGCATACATAACACGATCGAGAGAGGTCAGGATATTGGACTGTTCCACAATTCTTACATTTAACACCGTACCATTTATAAACCGAGGCAGTATCTCTCCATACGGTCACAGCGGAGCTTTTTCGGATGTATCTATCTTTTTCAAGTAATTCTTTGAAATCCACAAATTTATTATAGTTATTAGTGATTATCATAGATTTTTGATGACCAATAAGCCCTAATCGTGATTTTCCAAGGTCTCGTAATGCGCCTTTATCGCGTACTTGTAGTAAGATAGCATCAGCACCATCGCCATAGCCAGTCATAATTATTTTTGCGTCATCTTTAGGTCTTCTAAGAGCCGCGATTAATAGCATGAAAGGCATAGGTGTACCTGTGTCGCCTATTTGAAAGAATAGGCTATTTTGAGCAACACCTTGTCCAAATTTCATAATTTTTGAGATTCGTCCATGCATTCGTGGGTTATTATAGTAATATGCTGCAGCATCGATTTCTTCAGGTTTGAGATTATTTCTTTTAAGTATTTCTGCCATTACTTTAGTGATACTTTCTACGTAGAATTTCGCATCCATTTTAACTTCGAAAGTTCGAATAAATTTATCCTTATTTGCTCTTTTCCAAGGTCCCGTAACATTTGCAGAGATTGAATAATAATCTTCGATAGATAAGGGAAGATTATCTTCTTCAGCCACAAGAAGTGCGGCAGCGCCATCTGCGAATCCAAATTCCCACATTGTGGAAGGCTCGGGTGCTCTGGTATCTGCAGAAACGACAAGAATGCTTTTTATATCCTTATTTGCTTTTATGGTATCTACCGCTCGCGTAAGAGCAGTAGTAGCGGCTTTGGTGGAATCTGTAAAATCAACAGTTATTATATCTTCTCTCATATCTAGCACAGTAGCAATTAGTGAGGCAGAATCCTTTTCTGTATATACTTGAGTCGTAGAAGCAAAGAAAATTCCATCGACAGTTTTAGGATCGATTCCTGCTAAGCAGTCTAATCCCGCTTCCACAGACATGGTAATACTATCTTCATCAGCCATCGCAATTGCTTTTGTACCAGGAACATTTGGAAAATCCCAAGCTTTCGCAATAAGATCTCTCGGGAGCAAGTATTTTGGCAAATATGCTCCATAACTTTTTATACCAATTGGCATTTTGAATGTTTACCTCAATTATTTTTTTTCAAATTTTTTATTAAAAATTTTATAATTATATTAGTTTCAATTTTTTAGAATAAATATATTTTATTTTTTGCTAACTTTAAGGATTAGAAAAACTAACTTGAAATTTCTTACTATTTTGAACTTAATTGCGAAGAAAAAGATAAATAAACAAAAGAAATTATTCAGATTTACTCATTCTTATTAAATTTCTTTTCTAGTACGATAATTATGGGCTGAAAACCTAAATGACTAAAAACATCTATAAGTTTTCTATCACCTTCGTATGCCATATTAATGCGGACATTTTCACAACCCCATGATTGCAGGATTTGGATTGCTTTATCTGCGAGGATTTTTCCCACTCCTTTTCCAATAAACCCTTTTTTTGTAACCCAGTTATTTAAATAACCAATATATTGACCTATGTTATTTTTTACAGCCTCTAGCATTCCCATAGATACTATTTCGCCAGTGGATTTAATTTCGGCAATTAATGTAATTCTTTTTAAATTAGGTTTAAATTGTCTTAAACCAGATGATTCTTTCCATTTTTGTTCATCCAGACCTATGTCAAATTGTTTTTGAAGGTCTTTCAAAATTTCTAATGTAGCCTTATAGTCTGAAGTTCGGTAATTTCTTATTATTATATCCTCTTGAATTATTGGATTATCTGACATTTATATTCAACATCTTATTTTTTTTTTAAAGCATTTAAATCAACTTTTTTAGATAAAAGCTTCTCATTACTATCTTCTTTCATAATAAATAAGAGATATTCGTCAATTTGAGGAAATATGGGTGAAATAAACACTAATTCCTCATTTGGAAACCATACGTCAATATTTTCAGTCATAATCTCCTTTTCAAAATATTCTTTCACATGAGTTATTACGACAATGATACCATTTATTTCTTTGTCAGTATTATTTTTCACTAATATTTCTATTTCACTACTATTCTCAGAGAGAGTAATTTGTTTAATGGAGAAAATGTTTATATCCAGTACATTAATATTATTTTTTTCTGTTGGATCAAATAATTTAATGTTAGAAAAGGAATCTTTATAGTTGCTGCTGTCGATATGCGATATATCCATACCCTTTAAAGCAAGATACGCAATTGCTTTTTGCATCTTAATCGAAGATGTATCTAAATCTTTAACAGCATTTCGAAAGAAATCCTTACATGCATCATCTATAGTTTTTAATAATTTATTTTTGATAGGATCCCCTTTTTCAATGATTTTATAAATTTTAGGGGATTTTATTAAGCTACTACTGGCGATTTCAGATTCAATTATCTCAAAAAGATTGTCTCCAAATTCACTCTCAATTTTTTTAGTTAAATCTTGAATTAAATCATCACCAAACACTTCAAGTTTATTAGGTAATGAAAGAATTATTACAATAGTTTCAGGGGTTTCATCTTCTAAACCAGCGCGTCTTTTTATTCTTTTTGACTTTGTTAAGAATTTTTTTCCAAAGAACGTATATCCCTTATATTCTAAATCTATATGGTCTAATGCATTGGATCCTCCACCTAAAAACCATATAGGATGATACTTAATTGGTCTCATGAATTTTTTATCATTTTTATATCTATCATCTGGATAGATTAGTATTGGAGTGTGTCCATGAGTTTCATCAAAATATAATACATATACTACTGCTAATTCTTCGAATGGATTTTTATCCGATGATTTTGATTTATGAGCATCAAACACTTGAGACCAGTTATTCTTAATAATTTATTTCAAAAGAAATAAATATACCTTAGTCTAAAAGTTTAATTATACTGCATAATTAATCATTTGAGTTATGAATGATTATTCATAATAAATAGTTTAAGTGAAATTCTAATATGATTATAACTGATGTTAAAACCTATGTATTGAAGTTAGATTTCAAACTCAAACTTGGTTCCATGCCTGCATTCAATGTGACTGGTCTCTATTTAAATATTAAAACAGATGAAGATGTTGAAGGGTGGGCATTATCGCATTGGAACTTAAGTAATCTCGGGCAAAAAATGCTTATTGACGAATCTTTGAAACATTTACTAATCAGAAAAGACCCATTTATGGTGGAGGATATTTTTCAAACTGTATACCATAATAGCAATCGTATTATGTTTGGGATTCCTATGGCGACTAGTGTAATACAGGTAGCTTTATGGGATATTATTGGAAAAGCGACTAAACAACCAATATATAAGTTGTTAGGAGGGATGAAAAAGGAAATAAGAGCGTATGCTTCAATGCCTCGAAGCTACAAAGCAAAAGCAGTAGCAAAAGTTGTGCAATCTGCTATTGATTTAGGCGCCTTTAAAGCGGTAAAACTAAGAATCGGAAAAGGTTTAAAAAAAGATGAGGAGTTGATTAAAGAAGTTCGCGATAATTTTCCTGATATCGATATAATGTTAGATGCAAATTCTGCATATACTCAATTACGAGAAGCAGTTAAGTTAACAAAAATTTGTGAGAAGTATAATATTTGTTGGTTAGAAGAACCATTACCATCTGATAATTTAAACGGACTCGCTGCTCTAAGAAGCCAATCCCCTATAGAGATTGCAGGGGGAGAAAATGATATGGGAATATTCCGATTTGAAGATATTCTTTCGAAAGGGTGCTATGATATTGTTCAACCTGATGTGTGTAGAAGTGGGGGTTTTTTACAACTGAAAAAGATTGATGCTATGGCAGAAGTAAAGGGTGTTCGCTGCATACCTCACATATTTGGCTTTGGACATATTTTAGCAGCCAATCTGCATTTCATTATGGCGTCACGGTGTGATTGGTGCGAATTTCCGTTTATCCCCGATGAGTTTCAAGTACTTGAAGAACCAATTAGGTGTGTTAATGGAATAGTGAAAGCTTTAGAAAAACCTGGTCTTGGAGTAGAAGTAAATCAAAAAATGTTTAAAGAAAATATAATATAAATTAAATTAAGATAAAATTATGAGCTCAACTCCAAAATTACAAGTTGCACTTGATCTTGAAGATATAGAAGATGCCTTAAATATTGCACGTCAAGTAGCTCCTTTTATTGATATTATAGAAGCAGGAACCCCATTAATAAAATCTGAAGGCATAAATGCAGTTAAAACATTAAAAAATACTTATCCAAATAAAATAATATGTGCTGATTTAAAAACCGCAGACGCAGGATATCTTGAAGTAAAAATGGCAGCTAAAGCTAAAGCTGATATCATTTCTATTCTTGCTGATGCTTATGATAATACAATCGAGGAGGCGTTACGTGCTTCATTTGAATACAAGGTTGAGATTATGGCAGATTTGATTGTTTCACGTTCTCCTATTAAGCGATTAAAGGAAATAATGGATCTTAACTATAAAGGGAAAAAACTAACTTATGCCTTAGCTCACAGTGGATTAGATCGTCAATCTTCAAGAAGAGCTCCCCTAACAGAAATAGAATCCATGGCAAAAATACCAAATCATCCAAAATTGGCTATTGCAGGAGGAATTAGAGCAATAGATATAAAACCCATAATGAAATTTCCCATAGCCATTATTATAGTGGGCGGAGCAATTACTCACGCACAGAATCCAACTATGGTTGCTGAAGAAATCAAAAGCTTAATTAATAAGTTAGAAAAATAATTTATTTATATTTTGTACTTATTCAAATAAGATTTGAATGTACAAATTTTTCAATTAAAAAAAATATGAAAATTGATAAATGTGAGAAAGAAAAATAAAGATCCAGTAGATAAAGTTCATTCTTCCCGAGGTCATCTTTTATATTCTCTTGGTGCAGTCCCATCAGCGCTTCCATATAATATGATCTCAGCGAGTGTTTTGTTATTTTATGAAACCGTTGTAATGTTAGATCCTCTCTTATTCGGATTAGTATGGATAATTTATGGAATTTGGAATGCTGTGAATGATCCGTTAATAGGATTTCTCATGGATAGGTTTCATTTAAAGAAAGGAAGAAGAATACCATATATAATATATGGCACAATCCCAATGACCATAGGTTTCATATTTTTATGGTGGGTTCCCTATCCAAGTTCAGCTCAAGGATTAATCTTTGTTCATTGTCTAATAATGTTATTTCTTTTTGATCTAGGTTTTACATTATGTATGACAAGCTGGTCAGCATTATATACTGAAATGTATGAGACGGAAAAAGAAAGAGCAAATGTTGTCGCAATTAAAGATTTAATTGCTTTTATATCTTCATTTATTGGAATCCTAATACCACCCCTTTTAGCAGCAGCAATAAATTGGGATTTGACGGGTTTAATAATAGGATTATTTATACCCATAACAATGCTCTTATCAATTCGTGGTAGCCGTGAGAAGAAAGAGTATCAAATTGACAAACCATTGTCTTTCATTTCTGCTTTCAAAGAAACCTTATCTAATAAATCTTTCTTGATAATTACTTTAACTTATATGCTAATAGACTTTACATTTGGTTTAACAATAATGGTTCTACCATTGTATGCAAAATATTATCTTCTTGTTTCTGAAGGAATGGAAGGTTTTGCGGCTGCTGGAGTAGCAATCGGAATCATAGCATCTGTTCCACTATGGAGATGGATGTATGCAAAAAAAGGACCTAAGTTAGGATTATTATATGCGCTTATATTCTATAGCTTGACAATTTGGCCAATATTTCTTGTAGATAATTTAACTATACTACTCATTGTCACCATTATTCCTGGTTTTGGAATCTGTGGTATGCTAATGACAGAGCCTGCCATTAGTGCTTCAATTGATTATGACGAATTGAAAACAAAGAAACGACGAGAAGCGACTTATAATGGAATTCTAACTTTAATCGCTCGACTATCTATGGTTCTTTCAGGTATAACTATTATCTTAGTACAAGTATATACTGGATTTGACCAAGAAATTGAAGATCCTTCATTGCAACCCGAATCAGCTGTTATTGGATTAAGGATATTAGTTTCACTTGTTCCATTATTAGGGGGAATTATTGCTTCTATCTCTTTCTATTTCTATCCTATTAATCTTAAAACTTTTAATGAAATGCAGCAGAAATTAATAATCCTCCATGAAGAAAGGAAAGAGAAAGTAAAAACGAGTTCTAGTTAGATTACAATTAAAGTAGAATCGATTAAAATTCAATCAATTAATTATAAATGAAATCCTTTTTTCTTTTTTTTATTGATAAATAAAAGCATATTATATTAAGAGCTGAAATATGAGATCGATATCCAAAGAAAAATATGATATTTTAGTGAATTTTTTACAGCAAAATGAAATTCAAGCATTATTTGTTGCTGATTATGAGGACTCACCAAGTATAAACTTGCGTTATTTATCGGGGCAACCTTCTGATGGGATGGTTTTAATTACATCCAATGGAGAGTCTTTTTTAATCCCTTGGGATCTGTCAATAGCGGAGAAGTATGCAGAGGCTGATGAGATATTTGATATTAGCAATTATGAATACAATGTTATTTTAATTCTTAAAGAAATAATCAAGAAGAAATTTGGAGATTCTAAAACAATAATTGGCATCTGTAAGAATTTTCCTTATGGGTTTGTAATAAAAATGAAGGCTTTAATCTCAAATGTCAAATTTTTCAAGGAACCAAGAAAATTAGACACAATTTTAGGTGAATTACGAGCAACAAAATCTGATTTTGAATTAAAACAACTTACGAAAGCAGCTGAAATTGGAAATAAGGCAATAAAGGATATTGAAAATTTTGCCTACAATTCTTCTAATGGGACTGAAAATGATCTTTCCTTCCTTGTACGGCAAAAAATAGCAGAATATGGGGCTGAAGATATCGCATTTGATTCGCTAGTAGCGAATTCTTCTCGTGCTCATGAAATGCATTGTTATCCTTTTGCTACCAATCAAAAATTTGCCTTACCCGGTTTAGCATTAATCGACTTTGGGGCAAAATACCAAGGTTATCACTCCGATATAACCGTGCCTTTTAAATTCGGTAATTTAACGAAAGAACAAGAGAAAATTTTGGAGATTGTATTGCAAACATATGAAGGTGCCATAGAAATGGTAGATATAGGAGTCCCTCTCTGGAAAATTCATGATTATGTAGAGCAGATCCTTAAAAACGAAGGTTATTCTATGCCCTATTCTCTTGGACACGGATTGGGGTTAAGTGAGCATGATTCACCGATAATAAGCCGTAAACCTAAAGATGAATATGCTTTAAAGTATTGGAAAGAAATTTTAGTGGAAGAAGGGATGGTATTTACAATTGAACCTGGAATTTACAAGCAAGGAATTGGTGGAATACGAATTGAAAATGATGTGATGGTCAGAAACGGTAAGATTGAAGTATTAACACGATCAAAATTAATTGAAGTCCCTTAAAATCAACTATTTTTTAAATAACTGTTTGGCTGTTTATTTTTTAATAGAAAAGAGAAAAAGGAAAAAGATTTTATTCTTTTACTTCTCCGCTTTTGATTGGAAGAAAGAGAAGAAATGCGATCAATATACAGATTAAAATGAAAGGAAACATCACAATATAGCGATAGTCTGAAAGGAAGGAAAGCGATGTGAGAATTCCGCCAAAAATTACAGGAGCTAAAGCATATGCCGCTTGGTTAAAAGTGTAATAAATGCCTGTATAAATTCCTTTTTTCCCCTCTGGAGCTAATGCCCAGAGAATCGAAAAACTGATAACAATAAAGCCCATCCATGGTATTGAAGTTAATGCTAACATGATCATTACTAAAATGGGTTGATGATTTTTATAAATCATAGGAACTATAAAGAACGCCATGATAGCAACTGAAATAATTAACCATATAAGATAAATTTTAATTGCATTCCTCCTTCCAACTTTTTTCCATTGTCCTAATAGTCCCACAAAGTAAGCAAATAAAATCATGGGTCCTGAATATGCTATAAACAATGTTGCTGCCGCTGATTCTGGAATTCCAATGTATTGAACTGCAAAACTTGAAAAGAAAGACTCAACTGAGGCAAAAGCTAAATACATAAAGAATATGGTTGCAAGGAAATATGCAAAATCTCTATGATTTCTAACTATTTTAATGGATTGCCTATAGGAGATTAATATTTTACCTTTCTTACGTATTTCTCCGATCGTTTCTATGGATTCTTTAGCTTTGTAAGTATCAACATCAATTTCAATTTTTTTATCTGATAGTTGTAAAAATTTATCTCCTGTGGGAGTTTCTTTTACAGTTAACACATGAATCCCTAATAATACTAACATTAAAGTCCCGCCTATAATGAATCCTATTGCATCAAATAATACTCCAGATAACCCAGGTATCGCACCAGCAACTATAGGAATGATAAAACCAACCAAACCACCTAAATTTGCAATAAATTGTTGTATCGCACTTCCTTTAGAATATACTTTCTGAGAGGTATAATCAGGAAGAATTGCAATAGATGCTGAGCGATAAATCGACATTGCAAGATCAAAGAGAAAAATTACTAGAACCAATCCGGCAAAAAATTGAACAAATGGAATGAGAACAAAAAACACTACTGAAGTTGTTGTCCCAATAATGATATAAGGCATTCTTCTCCCAAATCTGCTTTTTGTTCTATCACTTAGATCTCCAAAGTAAGGTTGCAATATCACCGCTATGACATTATCTATTGCCATAACTAATCCCTTAATCAAATCAAGAAATGGATTTCCAATTAATATATCATTAAGTAACAGTGGAACCTTAAAATTAAAATAAGACCATGCTAATAACACGATGAAAAATGCAAAAGATATGAAGATAGTCCTCTTTACTGAGAGAGAATCAGGTTTGGACGGTTTCATCCTTGGTTCATAAGGGAGAAATTCCATATCCTCGGGACTTTCGTCTAAAATCTCATTAGAATTTGATTCTGACACGTTTTATTCGACTCTTTATAATAATTTAGAAATTTATTAAATTATTAATCTCATATTTTTTATTATTTTAAAAGATTATAAAAAAATACTATCTTAATTACAATTAATAGAATTCCTATGAAAGATAATAAAGATTGGTATGAAGTAATAAGACATAAAGATTATCTTTATATTATTCGAGAACGTTTAGATAAACTCGATTTACGATTTTATACTAAATATGTTAACCTCTATTTAATTCTAGGTAGTCAAAAAGCTCTGTTAATTGATACTGGATGTGGACTTTTTCCATTAAGCCCAATTATTTCAAATTTGACTAATAGTAAAGAGCTTATTGTGGTAAACACTCATTTTCATTTTGATCATAGAGGTGCCAATGAAGAATTTAAAGAAATATATATCCATGAAATAGAAGCTAATTATATTGCAAAAGAATTCGATCTTTCTTTTCTTACAGATTGCCCTAACGATGTAATAAAACAATATGAAAAAAAAGAATTTAAATTAAAGCCTGCCTCAATTATTCATCCGATTAAGGAAGATTATATCTTTAAGTTAGGAGATATTTCATTAAAGGTAATTCATACACCGGGGCATTCACCGGGATCAATTTCACTATTATCAGATAGGGGAGAGCTATTTACTGGTGACACAGCTCATTATGGGGCAATGTATTTACCAGAAAGAAATGAGCACCATATTATTCTAAAGAGCATAGAAAAATTAATTAATCTATATAACAAGAGTGATAGCTTAGAAATTTATCCATCCCATGAGAATTATCCCGTTAGTAGAGATTTATTAGATTCATTGTCCGATGGAATTAAAAATATCGATAAAATATGGGATTCCAAAAAATATGATGAATTTTTAGAATCGTGGGTTATAAAAGGTGAAAATTTCATTTATATCATTGAAAATCCTAATGAGGATTAATTTGTGTTATAATTTTGGCCTATTTTTTAACAATAATTTATAAGGGTACTTCTGGAGTTTTTAACGTATCAGAATCAGTGATAATTACATAATCGGGATGATTTCGAATGTAAGTTACCGGATAATCATCCCCCGGTTTTCCAAATAAAGCGATTCTTAAGATAGTGTTTGCCCAATCATAAGGTGTACCGTTTCTACAATATAATCGTATTCTGCGTGCACCTAATATTTGCTTCATCCCAATCGTGAAAGCCTCTTTTGGAAAGTTTTCTATATTTCCTCCTACTTGTGCTCTTATAGAGTTGATAGTTATAGTAAAATCGTTTAAATGGACTCTTCTAGGCTCAGATTCTGCAATATTGAGCGCGGGTTCATTAAAAGCTATATGTCCATGAATTCCAATTCCTCCGTAACATGTATCTATCCCTCCAATATCTTCAATCATATTTGAGATGTTCGAAATATTTGTTTCGCCTGGAAAGATTATTTGTTCATCATTTAATCCAAAATTATCCTTTAAAGGAATTAAAAATAGCGTTTTAGCAATTCTTTTAAAACTTAAAGGATGGATCGTAGAAAGTGCAAACCCATCCTCATCGCAATATTCATCCATGAAGAAGAACCAACAGTGTGCTAATGAAAGGTTTTCTTTTTCAATCAATTTTTGTAATATTGGGTATTGTCCCACTGGACCTATAGGAAGAATTAATTTAGTAGGGTTATGAGCACTATTATTTAATTGAATCTCACTGAAAATGCTTTGAGCAAAATGATGATGTAATTCCTCTAAGTTTTCACATACAATAAGATGGTTTCCCGCTTTTTTGATGATATCTTCGGGTATTAGTTCCAATAATGCTCGCACTTCATCACTTCTTTTTTTCAACTAGTTCTCACCTAATATTTTTAAAATATTCCCAGAAAATATTAGTTTTTGTGTACTTTCGTCAATGTTTAATTTATCAAGTCTATCTTTATCTTCATTAAGAATTTGAGAAATTTGATTATAAAAAACATCTGTTCCAAATACAATTTTTTTAAAAGCCCCTTTCCACCATAAATAATGATCCATACCTATGTTGTCAGCTCTCACTCTCCAACCTTCTGGGGCTCCAGAGAGATCTGCATACACATTTTTTTTCATCCTAATAACCTCTGCCGCGTCCTTGTTCCAATGCACTCCTAGATGGGCAATGATCATATTAAGTTTAGGGAATGAATTAGCGATGGGTTCGATTCTCATAGGATGCATGTACCAGGATGAGATATATTCCTCCTTCGCGGGTTTTATGAGTGTAACCACGCCAGTATGAAAGAGAATCGGTAGTTTAAGTTCTTCCGCAGATTCCCATAAGGGAAAGTAAGAGGGATCATCATATGGCTTTTGGGGTAGCGTAATTTTTAGCATCTTAAATCCTTGAGCAAATGCATCGTGAATTTCACTGACTTTACTATATCCAGGTCGGATATAATAAGCTCCAATAAAATGATCGGGATACTCATCGAAAACTTTCTTTATTCCCAGGTTATCTATACACTTAAAATGTTTTCCTAATCCACTTACACAAGTTTTTTCAATATTATTCTCATCCATTGCTTTAATGAGATTTTCTACATAGCCAGTAGAATCGAAAATATGAGCATGACTATCTATTATTCGCATATTTTATTCTCCTATCTTGTAGTACTTTACTATTGAGATAAAAAATCCTCAACATCCTTTATGAAATTCATTGTTCCTCTCTCGATTTGCATAGTTAATGCATCTAAATCCCGAAAATCCGAATTGTCAACTAAAACATGTTCCACTATAGAATCAATCCCTTTCAAATTTGATGGAATACGGTATTTATGCCAACCTCTTTTCCTAACCAAATCCCAGTATTGTTTCTGAATCGTTTTATTGTAACCTCCCAACCACGCTTCAAATCTGAATTCTTTATGCAGAAATACAATCGCAATCTTCAATTTTCGATTTTTCAATAAAGGTGGGCTGACTGCAAAATAGGTCATATCCATATATCCAAAATAAATACTCCCTGATACAGTATAATCGGGATATTTCTTGTGAAAATATGATCTCAACGATCCAAAATATTCCATTAATCCTCGGTAAGCTTTCTGAATTATTCCTTTCTTTAGCTGACTTCTATATTCAATCATACTGTCATGAAATGATATCATATATACAAATTGTGTTTAATCATGATTAAATATATTTCAATTTTAATTATAAAATCGAGCATAGTAAAACATAATTGATTAAAGAAGAAAACCATATATCTTATGTATTTTTTACTTTCGTGAGATATTTAATTATAGCAAAATTGGAGGATAAAGATGAAGTATTTTTTAGATAGTGCAAAAATTGATGAAATCAAATATGCATTAAACAATTGGAAAATTAATGGTGTTACTTCCAATCCTAAACATATCAAAAACTCCGGTAAACCATTCTTTTCTGTAATTAGAGAATTTGCTAAAGAATTTGACGGTATAGAGTTTCCAATTTCAGTTGAAATCAATCCTCACCTCTCTACCACAGAAGATATGGTACAGTATGCAAAAAAGATTGCGGAAATATCACATAATTTCGTCATTAAAGTACCTTGTAATGAACAAGGGTTGATCGCCGCTAATAAGCTAACGAAAGAAGGAATTAAGGTAAATGTTACATTAGTATTTACTGCTTCTCAAGCATTACAGGTAGGTAGAATTGGAGCTGCTTATTGTTCGCCGTTTATTGGATGGCAGGAAGCAACAGGAGTTGATTGTAGCCAATTAATATCAGATATTATCGCAATATATCGTAATTATGATTTTGAAACAGAGATAATAATTGCTGCTGTGAGAAATGGTAAACAAATAGTTGAAGCTGCTGTGATGGGGGCAGATATCGTTACCGCAGGATTTGAAGTATATAAGGCTAGTTTTGAACATCCTTTCACAGATAAAGGATTAAAAATATTCCAAGATGCTTGGGATGATACTGAATTAGGTTCATTATGAAGGCGGAAAAAATGTATGTCATAGGATTTATTGGGATTGGGACCATGGGATTTTATATGTGCCGTAATATTTTGAAAAAAGGAAAGTGGCCCGTATATGTATATGATGTAAATAAAACGCAAGTTGATAAATTAGCAAGTGAGGGGGCAACGTCATGTAATAATTTGCAAAATATTGCTGAAAACTGTGATGTAATCATCAGCATGGTTCCCACTAATGATAATGTAAAAGAAGTTGTGAATGGGCTTCTTCCATTTATGAAAAATGGGACGATATATATCGATATGAGTACAATTTCTCCTTCAGTATCCATTGAATTAGCAAAAAAGGTTAAAGCGTCTGGAAGCATTATGATGGATATACCTGTAGTAAAAAGTCAAGCCGCAGCTATTTCTGGGAATCTTGGGATTTATGTTGGTGGTAATTTTGAGGCTTTTCAAAAAATCAAACTGATATTGGAATGTATGGGAAAGAATGAAGAAATTATTTATTATGGGGAAAATGGTAAAGGTCTTGCCATGAAAATGTGTCATAATATGTTAGTAGGAATAATTCAAAATGGTGTTAATGAAATGATTCTTTTGGCTAAAGCGGCTGGGATTGATTATGATAAAATAGTTTCAGGAATCGCTGCAGGAGGAGGTCAGAATTTTTATTTAGACGTGAAAGCTGAAAGTATTAAAAATAGAGATTTCAGCCCAAAGTTCTCCTTTAGAAATATGCATAAGGATATGAATTTAATCATTGATTTTGCTCAAAAATTAGGCCTAAATTTAGTGGGGGCAGAAAGGGTATTAGAAATATATAATATAGGGATTAAAGAATATGCTAATGAAGATTTTTCCGCGACAATTAAGGTCTTAGAGAAAATGGTATGAGGTGATAAATTTGAAACAAGAAATTGATATTGGAGTAGTCTGTATTGCTCGTAAAACTTTTGATTTTGAAGCTGCGAGACAGATTTATACTCAAATTAGACAAGATCTCGAAACAATTGAAAACGTTAATTGGGAATTCATTGAAGATTTAGTTATCGAGATCTCTGATGCTCAAAAAGCCGCGAAGCAATTAGCAGCGAGACAAATAGACGCATTAATTTGCATTAGCGGTACCTTTGCATTGGGACACTTAATATTAGAATTGAATAAAAAGATAAAAAAGCCAATCTTATTATGGGGTCTAGAAGAATTGCCTTATGATGGTGGGAAAATTCGTCTCAATTCAGTTTGCGGAATCAATTTAAACTCAAGTAATCTCTATAAAGCAGGAGTTAAAAATTATCATGTTGTAATTGGCAATCAAATTGATAATGATTGGATAGATGCGATAAGAATTATTCGATCGTTTTCTTCAAGTCATATTGGAATTATTGGATATCGAGCAAAAGGATTTTTTAATTTAGATGTTGATGAGCTTGATCTATACAAAGAAGTGGGAATTCTAATCGATCATTATGAGCTCAATGAAGTTTTTTCAATAGAAGTAGATGATTCCAATATAAACAGAAGAAAAAAGCAATTAACTTCTATTTTTGATGTATCTGGGATTAGTGAAGCACAATTAAACCTTGTAGCAAGTTTAACTGCCAAATTTGAGAGATTTATAAGTCAAAACAACCTTGATGCTCTTGCAATAAGATGTTGGCCTGAATTTGCTACTAATTATGGAATATCTCCATGCGCTGCAATGTCAGTTCTCCAAATGGAAGATAAAATTTTAACTTGCGAAGGCGATTTATTAGGCTCACTTTCCATGTTAGCTCACACAGCAATAGGTGGAAAAAACCCCTTTTTATCAGATTTTTCTCAAGTAGATTTTAAAGAGGATTTTGGATTATTATGGCATTGTGGAGTAGCAGCATGTAATTTATGGGATGGAAAATGTGTTAGATCACTCGATACTTATTTCGCGGGAGGAAAAGGAGTGACCGCCGATTTTGTTATGAAATCAGGAGAAATTTCAATGTTAAGAATTGATTATGCGCCCAACGAATATCGTGTGTTTCTCCAAAAAGCCAATGGAATTCCAATGGATAAAGATTTAAAAGGAACCTACGTTAAAATACGATTTCAAGACGATGTCAGAAAGGTTCTAGATAAAATAATTCAAAATGGAATTGCTCATCATATTTCTGTTGTGTATGGGAATTTTATTAAGCCTATTGAAATATTTGCGAAAATAAAAGGGTGGAAAATAATTCAATGATACGATTAGAAAAAATTGATAGTGGTTTTAATATCTATTATAAAAATTATAAATTTTTTTCTCATACGCAAGAAAATAATTGTATTGAAATAGGGATTGGGGTTGGAAAGTATAAGCAGAATCATTCCTCCTTTAGAATTCAGGAAAAACTAGAAAAAATGATTTCACTAAATGAATTTAATATTTTATCTCAATTGGATAGTCAAATTATTATCGAGTTTAGTCAAAATAATTATTCTATAGTCATAGAATTTTATATTCAAGAAAATAAGTTAATAATCACTCCTAAATGTGAACATAAAGATATTAATCGCTTTTGTTTAAAATTAGAAGCAAATAAAGAGGAAGCAATATTTGGGTGTGGAGAAAGATTTTCAGAAGTAAATTTAAAAGGGCTTAAGATACCAATATGGGTAGAAGACGCATCTCCCCCATCAAGAGGTAATCACACTTACTATCCCCAACCTAATTTTGTATCATCAAATAAATATTACTGCCATGTAGATACTAATGCTTATTCCGAATTTGATTTCACTAAGCAAAATAAACATAAATTATATATCTGGAATATTCCGAAACATATTTTTATTGAAAAGTGTAGCACTATTTTAGATACAGTTAAAAATCTTAATAAATACCTTGGAATACAACCAAAACCTGCAGATTGGATTTACGATGGAATATGGTTAGGAGTTCAAGGAGGACCTAAGATTATTGATAAAAAAATAAAAACTGCACAAACTCATGAAATTATGGTTGGAGGAGTTTGGTGTCAAGATTGGGAGGGTATACGATATACCTCTTTTGGTAAGCAGTTATTCTGGGATTGGAAGTATGATGAAAAAATATATCCTAATCTTCCCGAATATATTAAAAAGCTAAATTCAAAGGGAATTAAATTTTTGGGATATATCAACACTATGCTTGCGATTGAAGGAGATCTTTACAAGGAAGCTTCAAAAAAGGGATACTGCATTAAAAATGATAAAGGAGACGACTATCTTGTAATGATGACTGATTTTCCTGCTGCTCAAATAGATTTTTCAAACCCAGATGCCGTTCAATGGATTAAATCAGTCATTAAGAAAAATATGATTGACATTGGATTGAATGGATGGATGGTGGATTATGGTGAATATGTTCCTGTTGATGGAGTACCACATTCTGGGATATCGGGAGAAGAGTTTCATAACTTATCTCCAACATTATGGAATAAATTAAACTATGAAGTAGTAAAAGAAGGAGACAATCTTGATAAATTAATATTTTTCACTCGTTCTGGTTTTACTTACTCCTCAAAATATACAATGATGCATTTTTCGGGAGATCAACGAGTTGATTGGGATGAAAACTTAGGACTTCCTTCAGTTATTCCTTCAAGTATTAGCATGGGCTTATGTGGAATTGGTTACTACCATTTTGATATTGGATGCTATACTAGTTACAGAGAATATAAAAGAACAAAAGAACTTTTCATGAGATCGGCAGAAATTGCAACTTTTTCAATGCTTATGCGAACACATGAAGGAAATCGTCCTGATGTCAATTGGCAATTTGATTCTGATGAAGAAACTCTTAATCATTTAGCTAAAATGGTTAGAATTCATGTTCAATTAACACCCTATTTACAACATCTTTCTGAAATATATCAAAAGCACGGATTACCAGTAATGAGAGGTTGCTTTATGCATTACGAGAATGATACTGAACTTTTTCACATCAAATATCAATTTATGCTAGGTCCAGATTTATTAATTGCTCCAGTTATTAAGCCAAATGTCGATAAATGGAAGATTTATTTACCTGATGATAATTGGGTTCATATATGGTCGGGAAAGGAATATCGTAAAGGTTGGAAAGAACTATACGCACCAATTGGTGAACCTCTTGTGTTTTATAAGAAGGATTCTCCGTTTAAGACACTTTTTGAAGAGATAAGAAAGAATTCAAAAAAATGAATTAAATATTAGTTATTTCTTTTATTATCTGAATGCCTTTAAAGCAAATTTAGTAGTGATATTTACCTCTTCGGTTGTAACCATTCCGATTGAAGCACAACAGATATTATGATTTGATATGTAATCATATGCGATCTCGGGATCAAGCTTACCTGCAGCTAGAGTCTTCATACCCATAAACGCACAATCTAAATGAGAATCTACTATATTTTCCACTTCTTTTTGATTTCCCATAAATATTCCTTTCATATTAAAAGGGATTAAAAATGTTTTAATCTCGGGTAAATTGTCGAAAACGTACTTTAAAGTGGATACTGGATTATGTACCGCAATACCTGGAATAACACCCCGAGAAGAGACTTCATCTAATAACTGGCGAAGCTTTTCATTTTTCTGATCCGAGACCGAAGCATGAACAAAAATTATTTTAGCATTCATATCAACTAAATCATCAATCAGTGGATCGGGAGCTGGAAATGTTGAACCTGTAACAACAAAATCATTATAAGTTTCACTGAATATCTTTATGGCTTCAGAAATCTTTCCTGCTGGAATTACTTCAATTCCACGCCCCCCTGCATGGTAGCAAGCTTCAAGTATCTCTAAGATCGCATTGGAATTATGTAAAAATTGCTTACGATATATTTTTGCATTCTTTCCAAACTGTCCTGCCCCTAAAAAAGTTGATGTGCCAACTGATACGAGTGGTATATCCACTTGTTGAATTTTACAAAAATAAGACATGTGTTATCCCCAAATTCTAATTAATTAAACTGATATAGAATAAAAATAAAAAAATTTGGAGTTATTTAATTTTTATGATTATGGAATCGTGTCTAATCCTTATAAATAAAAATAGCTAATATTGTTATTGCTGCCGCTATGAATGGGCCGATTATACCAAACCCTACAGAATAATTTGTCCAGAAACCCGAGATATAAAATTCTGCTCCAATCACATAACCTATTGGAGCAACAGCAAGCAAAATACCACATATTAACCACATAATTTTAATTCGTTTCAAGTTTTTGCCATCTTTTCGGAGTTGAAATACCGTAAATACTAAAATCAATATAGCAAGGATAATCACTATTGTTTCTAATACGGCTCCAACCATTGCTAACGTATCTGTATTAAACCATACTTCACCAGTATTCGTTCTTAAATTTAATGCCCATAACCAAAAGAATAATCCCCCTTCACTATAAATAACAAAAGCCACGGGTGTTAATAATCCAATTATAGCTAGAATAGCACTACATATTGGTAAAATCCAGAGATATTTTTTAATTCCTACCATTTTTTACAACCCTCAAGATAAAGATATATCAATAAGGAAAATAAAATTAATTATTTTAAATTATACTTTTCCTATTTCAAAATATTTTGGGTGGATCAGTTCTTAAATCCTTGATTTTTCCCTGTAATATTGGATCATTCGTTTCTTTTAACCATCTAAATAATTTGACTTTAAGCGTTTCTTTAATTGACTTATATTCAGAATTAGAGCAAAGATTATTCATTTCCGTAGGATCAGATATAAGATGATACAATTCTTCATCGGGACGAGGTTTCTTGATTAACTCCGTCATATATTTTCCTGTTTTGAAAGGGGCAGTAAATAAATCTATTTGATATAATGCTGGAAATTTTTCAAAGTTCACAATATACTTATATTTCTCTGTTCTAATACTTCTCATGGGATCATAGAATTCATGAAAAGTTTTTTCAGTATAAATTTCTTTCCTAAAAGGTTCAGCTTGGTTTCTAAGACACTTTAGAAAACTTTCCCCTTCAATATTTTTTGGGATCTTTGCTCCAATATAATCCAATATCGTAGGGAGCAGATCAATATTACTGATCATTTGACTAATTTCCTTTCCATTGCTAAAGAGATCCGAGTTAGGAAAAGACATTAAGAGTGAAGTTTTAATGCCAGGGTCGTAAAGCGTACATTTAGCTCTTGGAAATGGTTCACCATGATCTGTTGTAAATATAAATAGAGTATTTTCCGCCAATCCGAAGGATTCTAAATGTTCCATTAATCTTCCTATTGTTTCATCAACTATGTGAATAGCACCATAATAGTCTGCGAAGTCTTCATGTATCATATCATTATCAGGTAAGTAAGGTGGCACCTTAACATTAACTGGGTCAACTGGATCACCCCATCCTCCAAATGGTCGATGTACTTCCCATGATCCGATACATGCATAAAAAGGTTTTTTAATATTTTTATGTTCTGACAAAAAGTCGCGATATTTCCTTTTCATTCGATTACAGGAATAGTTAATTACATGCCCTCTTTTACTCATCGTATCATATCCGAGTGTTTGGGCGTCCATCGACTCATGCTGTAATCCAAGTAAATGTGTTGTATATCCATTTTCTTTTAAATACATCGGAAGGGTTTTATTTGTTTCGGGTAAAGTCCAACCTCGATCCACTAAACCCATTAATCCATTTTGATGAGGATAAAGAGATGTTTGTATGCTTCCCCGACTGGGACTGCATTGTGGAGCTGTACAAAAATAATTGTTAAATTTTATCCCATCTCGAGCTACATTATCTAAATTTGGAGTTTTCAATGAATTTGGGGTTTGTTTTGAATCATAGCACCCAATAAATTGCCCTTGATCATGAGTTATAAACAAAATTATATTTGGTTTTTCTTTCATAATATCAATTTTATTTTTTTGAGTATTTTAAAAAAGTAATAAAAAAAAGGATAAATAATTATTATGCAGATAATTTCGCACGTTTCTCTTCATGTAGTTTATTTACGTCTTCTTTTAACTTCTCAAACTTTTTCTTAGTTATAGGAAAAAGTAGCATCATTACAATTCCGAAAGCCAGTGCTATTACTGGGAAAGTAAACATTAGCATTCTTAATCCAATTACGGTATCAGGGCCTGCTGTTTCTGGAGTAAAAACTCTCCATCCTACACTTTCAAATACTGAATTTATTGTAAGAAAGATGAAGATTGTTGAGAGTCTTATAACTAAAGCATTTACACCATAAAAGCTTCCTTCTCTTCGAACACCTGTTTTAAGTTCATCTTCATCAGCGATAGCGGAAACTAAAGGATCTCTGAAAAATAAGGATCCTGATAAGCCAAGACCTACAAAAAAGAATGCTACCAAGCCAGATGTAAAATCAGATATCCAAATAAATGGAATTAATACAAGAATAAATGCTATCATCGATAAAATAAAGCCTATTCTCAATCCAAGTTTTAGAATTACAAAACGCCACAGAAAAATAAATATTATAGCTGATACAAAAGCTAGCCCAAGCAGCACTGATTGAAGCAATGCATCTGGAGTGTTGAGTACAAATTTCCCAAAGAGTGGCACAATAGTAGGAAGCATCCCGAATACATACCAATTAGCTAAAGCAGTTAATGCATAACAAATAAAAGCCTTATTTTTAAAAGTTATTTTTATAGACTTAAGAAATGATGGAGTAGTCGCCTTATCAATAACAAATTCAGCCTTTTCCTTAATACCCCATTTAATGAAGATAATAGCACCGATAGCCATAACAATTGCCATAAAAATTCCAGTACCTATATAATTAGGTGCAAATTGGGAAAGGGTATAATCAGGTATGAAGAAACTAGGCACTATAAAAGCAAAAATGAGACCAATAACAGAAAATATCTGTCTTACATTGTTTACTTTTGATCTTAATTCTAATGATTGGAACATCTCTGGAAAAAGTGAAGTTTGGTTGATACTGTATAAAGTATAAATTGTGTCAAATAGAATTATAATTATTAAGAAATAAAAGAAGGTAATTATAGGAGATGTAGTAATTGGTGTCCATAGAAGAATTGTTATAACACAGAGTGGTATAAAGCTTATGATTATATACGGACGTCGTTTTCCCCATTTTGTATTTGTCCTATCTGAAATTATGCCCCACATAGGATCATTTAGGGCATTCCAAACACTCCAAATAATAAAGGCAATGGTAATCCAATCAGTTGGTAGACCGATAACAGAATAGTAAAATGTAAATATCAAGAATGTAAAAAATTGATAAGATAAGACATCAGAAAATAGCCCTGAGCTATAAGCTAAGGTATGTTTTAAAGAAAACTGTTCTCTTTCTACATCAGACATAAATGTCACTTTAAAATATTTATTTTAAATGTTGTTTTTATATTGATTTACTAATATTTAATAGTTTCTGATTTAGTAATAGAGTAGAATAATTGAAACTGATAAACTATACCACTATTAAAAGACTTTGAGATATAGTAAAACCCATTTTTACAGATAGAAAACCGTCATATTAAATTTATACGGTTTCCTATTCCAAATTTAAAAAGATAATGTCTTTCCGTAATTAAACTATTTGCTATTGTTTAACTATTACATTACTTTTTTAAACAAATCTAAATATTTCTCAACATGTTTGGGTAAAAGAAATTCTTTTTTTACTTTATCATGTCCTTTTCTACCCATTTCCTTAGCTTTTTTGGGATTCTTTAATAAATATAGAATTTTTTCAGCAGTTTCATCAACATTATTAACAAGAAAACCATTTATGCCATTCTCAATTTGAAGTTTGATTCCTCCAACGTTGCCA
>Ga0307433_1000686_pt1 | contig 23613 bp, 24 predicted proteins | sample SalMarWE160210MG_FD_202166 | JGI IMG/M metagenome (GOLD analysis project Ga0307433, IMG submission 202166) | Salt marsh sediment microbial communities from the Plum Island Ecosystem LTER, Massachusetts, United States - WE1603-210 | ecosystem: Environmental > Aquatic > Marine > Intertidal zone >... | reverse complement strand
CACCACTCCTCTTTTTGTCAATCCCTTAACTTCTCTTCGTTCAATCCGTTTCGTTTGAGCTCATCGCATTTTCATCACCTCCTTATTGTCAAAAGCATAAACATCTCACTGCCTGTCCTATAATAACATATGAAGACCGTAAAAACAAGGGAAATCTGCTTTGTTTCTTAATTTTTCCGAGTCTAACTGAATATCCGAGTTCTTTTCCCTTCGGCTGTTCTCATAGGGAGTCCTCCATAAGGAGTCCCTAGGACTTAGGACAACTAATTGTGGCCTCTGTCATAAAATAAACCATATTCACCACGAAGGGAATCAACTCACCACGAAGGACGCGAAGTTCGCGAAGTTTAAGTCAAATAATAAAATTCCATTTCGTGTCCTTCGTGCACTTCGTGGTTAAAACACCTATCTACCTGTACTATAATGGGTTACAGCCCTTTTTTGCCGGTTTAATCTGCCACACATCACGCTTCATTTGCGACATATCACGCTTAATATGCTACAACTCACGCTTCATTTATGGCAGATAACGCTTCATCTGTGGCAAATCACCCTTCATCTGCGACATATTAAGCCTTATTTACCCTGTTAGAGTTTTCCCAAATAACCTATAAGACGATTACGCAAATACCTTTTTCCCATCCCTGTTTTCAGGTATTTCTCTCGTTTTATCGCATCATCTTTTTCCAAACAAGCTTCGTAGTATATCAGTCTCAAGGGCCTGCGTGCCTTTGTTGACTTAACTTGACCATTGCAATGTTTCGCAAACCGCTTCTTAATGTCCGGAGTCGAACCAGTGTAAAAGTTATTATCAACATCGCTCTGTAAAACATAAACATAATACATTCTAAAACTCTAACAGGGTGAAATCAAACGCTTTATCTACGATAGATTAAACTTCATATATGGCATATCACACTTACTTTGTCATAGCTAAAGCCTACTTTTGCATAAAGTAAACCCCGTTAGAGAATCCGAACTCTAACAATTTTGGGCCCCTTACCGATGGCGGCATTATACCACCATCGGCTTTTATAATCTATCACCAATTAATGTTGGCAGCATTCTCTAACGGGGTAAACCGCCTTAGTGAAAAAATTAAATGATTTTGATTGTATCTAAAACTTGTTTCAGCGTCTTGCAGACAATTGCCACCTCATCCTTTGTTAGATTATTATAGAACGGCAAAGCAATGGTTCTCTCACAGACGGATTCGGTTATCGGAAAATCGCTCTTTTTATAGCCGAACTGCTCAACCATAAATGGCTGCAGGTGTACCGGCGGAAAATAGTTGCTCACCTGGATTCCCTTATCTTTCATATCCTGCAAAATCCTGTCTCGTTTCCGGCCGGTAAATTCCTCAGCGAGCCGGACCACAAAGACAAACCAGCTCATATCGCAGCCGTTCGGCTCAGTGGGTACTATCAGTCGTTCGTTTGTTGCCAACATTTCCTGATACCATTTTGCGACCTGTTTGCGTTTTGCCTTGATTTTTTCTATTCTTGAAAGCTGCACGATTCCGAGCGCACAATTGATATCGCTTAGTCGAAAGTTATAGCCCAGCCGTTCGTGAGCTAACCAGCCATCACCTTTACCTCTACCCTGGTTGCGAAGAGATATGCACATATCCGCCAAATTATCATCGTCGGTCAAAATCATGCCGCCTTCGCCAGTGGTTATTTGCTTATTGGGATAAAAGGCAAACACGCTTATTTTGCCGAATGTTCCTACTTTTTTCCCCTTTAATGCAGAACCCAGTGCTTCACAGCCGTCTTCAATTACTACAAGGCCGTGTTTTTCAGCGATTTCGCAGACTTGAGCCATACCTGCAGGATTGCCGAAAACCTCAACCGGCAAAACAGCTTTCGTTTTGTCGGTTATTGCGGATTCGATTTTTGCGGCGTCAATATTCAAACTTTTAGGTTCTATGTCGACAAAAACTGGTTTTGCGCCTGCCATCATAATTACGGTTGCAGAAGATATAAAAGTAAACGGCGTGGTAATGACCTCATCTCCCTGCCCAAGCCCCAGAGCCAGCATACACAAAAACAAGCCGCTTGTTCCGCTATTGACGGCGACCGCCCGTTTTGTACCAATGTATTCAGAAAAAACTTTTTCGAATTCCGGCAGTTTAGGTCCAAGCGAAAGATTAGGACTTTGCAGTACCGCACAGACCGCTTCAATTTCTTTTTCGGTGATATCCGGCCGAGATAAATATATCTGCATAAGAAAAACTCCTGTTCAAAAGGTGCACAAGCCCATAAGAGCATCCCCTTGTTGTTTTCAACAAGAAAACAGGGAGACGATTAGCGAAATTATATGGCCTTTAGCCAATAAATCAAGACCTTTAACCGAGGCATTTATGGGACGTGGGGTTGCAGGGATAGCTCTCTATTGGCCGCTCAGTTCGGAAATTGCAATTTCTATGTTAAACAGCCTTCATTTGAAGCCGAATATAGCTATGGCGTAAACACACTTTTGGTAGGGTTCAGAAGATGGCAAAAGGGAAAGATGTACTGACGACAGGTGATGTGGCAAAGATTTGCCACGTTGCTCCGAGAACTGTTTCGAAGTGGTTTGATACCGGCCAGTTGAAAGGTTATCGCATACCAGGCAGCAAGGACCGTAGAATACCTGTCAGCGAGCTGATGCGGTTTATGAAAGCTCATAACATGCCTACCGATACACTGCCGGCTGGCAAAATCCGGGTTCTTGTTGTGGACAGTGACAACAATGCCGTCTCGGCTTTATCTGATACGTTGCGGAACAGGGGTGATTACGAAGTGCAAATAGCTCGGAGCAATTTTGAGACAGGTACAATCGCACAGAAATTTGCTCCACATGTTCTGTTAGTAAATCTTTTCGCCAGAGATATAGATGCGACAGAGATTTGCAAAAGTCTCCGGGCAGATGATGACCTGCAGACTATAAAAGTTATAGCGATTGCCAACCAGTTAAGCAATTCTGAGTCGGCCGCCTTGCTGCATAAAGGCTTTGATGACTATATCTGCAACCCTGCTGATGGCACCGAGGTTATAAAGAAGATAGAACGGGCAATCGCGATTATTTATTAGCCCGGCAGGTACGATATTTACCTTTGAATTTTCTCCTTGAGCATTTGCGCCTGCAGCATTATTAGCACATCGGGACTGACCGTTATAATACGCAAATCGCTGAAAATTACTCTATACTTGCCGTTTGGAAGTTTCCAGTGCATAAGTAGCGCAAAACTATCCTTCGTGTCGATGCTACTGCCATAATATACAACATCCTTTCCATCCTTAAGTAGTCCCTCGGATATTGCCGCCATATTTGCGAGTTTGTTCCTGCTGATGTTCTCGTTAGCCAGAGAATATTTTATCGTTTCAATTATATCACCGTTTGTCGAGCTTCGAAGGCCAAAAAAATTAGCGCAGAAAAATATCGTTATAATTATCACTGCAGCGGCAGCAAGGCGGCTTACCCGCAAATCAATAATAATACTGATGGTATCCATTCCTCTTCTATGAGCGTGAAGCTGCTGCGGAATTTGCCGCTTCACATCCTCGGCAAGGCCGGGCCGAACCGGCTCTACCATTTGCTCTGACAATTCATTCAATAATTTTTCCAGCTTTTCTTCTTCCATCGCAGTGTCCTGTTTCCTTTGGTCCGCGCCATTTTCGGATAATGTCCTCTTTTAAAACTTTTAACGCTCTTCCTAATCTACTTTTGAAAGTGCCTTTCCGTACGCCTGCTGCTTTGGCTGCTTCAGTAATAGTTAGCCTCTGCAAATAATGTAAAACAACCGCCTGCTTCATTTTTATAGGCAGCCGTGCAATAGCGTTTTCTAACCTCTCCAGCTGCTCGTTGTTCCCAACTCTGTCACAATCATCGCTGCTGCTGACCGGCACATCAAATCTTTCGATGCTTATTGCCTTTTTGCCCTTGTGCCTTCGCCAGTAAATCTTCGAAGCGTTTCCTGCAATCCGATACAGCCAGCTTTTTAACGCTTTTTCATCGTGCAGTTGGCCTATATGGTGCCAAGCCTGGAGGAAGCTTTCCTGCGTCAGGTCTTCGCTAACCTGGTGATTATGGCCAAGCCGTCTCATATACAAATATATCTGCTGGTAGTATAAATCAACAAGCTCTGCTGCTGCTGCACGGTCGCCACGCCTCAATCGGGAAGCAAGCAAATCCATCTTTTGTTCCTGATTTTCGCAGTTCCTGTCGGGATTTTGCTGCACATTTATAAGATGCGCAAGTTCTGCTGTCTGTTCCGTAAATTTTACCTTTTTTGACATTATTTTCACCCGGGTTAGCTAAAGACAGTATAGCAAAAATCTGGCTTTTTTACAACATTAAAAGCCGGTTAACAAACTGCCGCTGCATGATGAAGAATTGTTAAATACATTGGTTTCGTTATAATAATCCCATGTAACTTTGCCTAAGGGAGGTAAAAAATGAAACTATATCTTGCCCAACATGCAAAAGCAGCTTCGCAGGAAGCGGACCCACAAAGACAATTGACTGAAGAGGGTCTGCGAGATGTGCGGAAAGTTGCTGAATTTATAAGGCCTCTAAATTTATGTGTTGATTATTTGTGGCACAGTGGAAAGAAACGAGCTGAACGGACCGCCGAAGTTCTGGCTGATGCTATAAAGATAAACAAAGAGCACGCCGCACGCGACGGCCTTGGTCCAAATGATGATGTTGCCGCGTTAAAGGATGAGATTCTTTTAAGCAAAGAGAATGTAATGGTTGTGGGGCACTTGCCTTTTTTGAGCAAACTAACATCGTTACTTTTAGCCGGCTCTGAATCAGCTAATACGGTTGCCTTCAAGCAGGCAGGCATTGTTTGCCTGAACCGCTCCGACGAAAATCGATGGCAGGTTGAATGGATGGTAATAGCAGAGCTTATTGACTGAAAGAACCGAATATGGAATCTTCACCAATCAGTATCGGCTCATTCAGCAAAACAGTGCAGAAGCTGTGGGGAATGATGAATCCGTGCATACTTTGTCCGCGCAAGTGCAAAGTCAACCGGAGTAAGGGGCAAATTGGTTTTTGCGGCATTGCCGCTCTGCCTGTTGTCAGTTCCGTTGGCCCGCATTTCGGCGAGGAATCTGTGCTGGTCGGCGCAGGCCTGCCTCGGCGAGGCCGAGCATCGACGGGAGGGTCAGGGGCAATTTTTTTTGCCGGCTGCAACCTGGGCTGTATCTTTTGTCAAAATTTCGATATCAGCCATCTTCGCCACGGCCGCCAGATAACCATTGAGCAATTGGCTCAATCTATGCTGGAGCTACAAAATTATGGTTGCAACAATATTAACTTTGTTACACCAACTCACGTTATACCAGCTATTGTGGCGGCTCTTGAACTGGCCAGAAAAAAGGGCCTGAAACTGCCGACCGTTTATAATACCGGCGGATATGACTCAGTCGAAACACTCAAGCTGCTGGATGGCTTCATAGATATTTATATGCCGGATATGAAGTATTCAGACCCAGCGGTCGCAAAGGAGCTTTCTTCAGCGTCGGATTATCCGCAGGTGAACCGGCAGGCGGTGAAAGAGATGCATCGTCAGGTGGGCGATTTGCATTTGGAAGATGGCTTGGCTAAAAAAGGGCTTTTAGTGAGACATTTAGTTTTGCCGGAGAATTTGGCGGGGAGCTTCGAGATTATAGATTTTTTAGCCGAGAATATTAGCCCGAAAACCACAATCAATGTAATGGACCAGTACCGACCCTGTTACAAAGCTTCCCTCTACCCCAAAATAAACCGCAGACCTACTCTACAGGAATTCTCATCCGCCCGCCAATACGCCCTCCACAAAGGCCTGAACATCCTTCTGTGACCCGTTTTTCTTTTACCACAGAAATTTTTCGCCACAAAGGCACCAGGACACGAAGAATCTATGTCTTTTTTATTTAATTCTAAAATCTCTTGGTGACTTTGTCCGGCTACGGTTCGTGCCTTCGCCGAGACGAGTGTCTTCGTGGCTAATGCCTCCATCGTCCTTCGTCAATTCACGGGGTTACGACCCCACCTACAGCTTTTTATTATTAGCAATTACACTATTTATTGGAACGATAATCAAAGATTTTTTTAGGGAAATTTGATGCTTGATGGTAGTGCTTGCGATACGCTTCTCGATTAGAGGACCATGGATACGAACATCGAGCATCCAGTGTCGAACTCCTGCCTTCCTTCGCAATATCACAAGAGTAACCAAAAACATCAGTTACGCCCGAGGCTAATACGCCTCGTCACCTTGTTCTTCCACATCCTCCTGTGGTTCTTCAGATGGCTCTTCACTCGGCTGTTCTTCTATCTCCTCCTCTGCCTCTGCCTGTTCTTCAAGCTGCTGGATAGCTGTCCGCAGCTCTTCGTTTTCTTGTTCAAGTTCCTGGACTTTTTGCGTTTTCTCTTTTAACTGGGCCTTTAGACTCTCAACCACCACCTGTGCCTCTTGTGCCTTAGTGAGAGCAGTCTTTAACTGCTCTGTAAGCACGTTAATCTGTTCTTGTAACAGTTCTTGATTTTTGGGAGCATCAGCAAATGCTTTACTTACATTTGACAGCTTTTCTAAGACCTTGGACACATTTTCCTGCAGTTGGTCTCTTTCATTTCGGGCCTGTTCCAGCAGCGCATTTGTCTTTGCCAATTGGGCTTTTGCCTTTTCCAGTTCGATGCGTGCTTCGTCTCTTTCTTTCGCTGCCTTACTACAACCTGCAAATACAGTCAGGCAGATAGGTATCAGCACCAGCACAGAGAATATTTTAGCTTTTCCCATTTTCAATCCTTTTCTTTACTTGAAATGAATTGTTATTTGAAAATCTTACTCCACTTTCTCTGGGTTCTACCTTCCCAACCTCGCTTATGATATACGAAACTGACTATTAAAGGCAGAACACTGGTTGCCTCTGCAAAAACCATCTGCTCATATACATTGTCCACCTTACCCCAGGAGCTGGCCTCTCTGAATGTGGAACCTGAACAGCCGCCGTCTCTGACATCGGCTACGGTAATCTGCACAGCGTATTTGTGCATCTGGATGGGCTTGCCGAGAATTTCAGCACAAATGACCGTGTCCTGGGCAAAGTTCTTGGGAACGCCGCCGCCAATAATAAATAATCCTGAAACAGGAGATTTAATCTTGATATCTGTCAGCTCCCTGAAGTCCTTAACTGAGTCGATGCTGATGTGGCTGTCCGGCCTTTGCTCCTGATGCTTTACCAGACCGAAGCCGGCGCTGGAATCCGAAAAAGCAGGGCAAAATATCGGGACATCATTTTCATACGCCAGTTGTACCAGAGAACCCGGTTTTTTTGCATTTTCAACGAGGTATTTACCCATTTCCCTGATGAAATACCTTGAGGAATAGCAGCCCGGCTCAAGCGAATCAGCTATTTGTCTGATTGTGTCATCGCAAATCTGTAGCTGCTCTTCATCGATGAAAGTATCATATATCCTGTCTATATAAAGCTCTCTTAGTTTTTTATCATCGACAGAGGCGCTGCCTTTGTAATGCCTGAAGCCCAGCGCCTCGAAAAAATCCATATCTACTATCGCTGCCCCCGTAGCAACGATAGCATCGGCCATATTATGTTTAATCATATCCGCATAGACCTGCATACATCCGGCTGCGCTGGTGCTGCCTGCTATACAAAGAATGATTGTGCAATCGTCGTCGTTTACCATCATATTAAAAATCTCGGCAGCTCTTGCAGTATCTCCAGCCGAAAAAGACATGTCCCTCATAGCTTCGATTATAACGGTTGAATCGAAAGACTTGATATCTATATGCTCTACGGGCTCTTTAAGAAAATCCTTTTTTTCCATTTCAATCTCTCGGGACTACGGCAGGGCCTCTCGCCTCCGGCGAAGCCTATGGCGGAGCTGGGTCGCCCTGACGAGTGAATTTGTAGCTTAACAGTTTGTAGATAAGCTTTGCAGCCAGAAAATCCGGTGCTTTACTTCTTTCATCCGGACACAGTTCGACGACATCAAATCCGACAACATCTTTTTGCTCGAACACGAGCTTCAAAAGTCCAAGCACCTCATACCACAGTAGTCCACCCGGCTCTGGTGTCCCCGTCGAAGGCATTATAGAAGGGTCAAAGACATCAACGTCAATGGTTACGTAAACCTTGCCTGATAATTTTGAGACGGCCTGTGCGAACCAGTCTTTATTATTATAAGTATCCTTAGCAAAAAAGATACTGTCGGGGTTTACAAGCTGTTTTTCTTCAGTGTCCATACTCCTGATACCTGCCTGCACGATGGGGCAGAGCTCCCTGACCCTGGCCATAACGCAGGCATGGTTATATTTTGAGCCGTTGTACTGCTGCCTTAAATCAGTATGGGCGTCAAGCTGCAAAACCGTAAGCTTCGGGTAAGCACTACAATGGGCCTTGACCGCTCCTATACTAACCGAGTGCTCCCCTCCTATTACCACGATAAATTTGCCCTGCTCAATATAACTTTTAACCTCCTGATTAATCGCTTCAATAACTTCAGAGACAGGAGCATCAGCTTCTATAATGCTGTCTGTGTAAATTCCTTTTTTATAGACCTCGGAATCGGTCTCTATGTCATACAGTTCCATATTTCCTGATGCTTCGATTATAGCTTCGGGGCCTTTATCTGCGCCTTTGTTCCACGTGCTTGTGCCGTCGTACGCAACAGGAAGGATTACTATCCGGGCACTTTCGAGGTTAGAGTATTCGCCCGGCAGTTGTCCGAAATTAAATATCTCTTTCATATTCAGGGTGCCCTGTAATTGCCTCAATCAAACAAGAACACCGCCGCTGCTACAGTTGTTGTCCACAGGCCTCTTTGGCCTCGGCCGGTTTGCGTAACATTGGAGGTTCTGATGATTAAGCCGCTGGCTCTATACTCCTGCTCCTTTTCCGACCAGGCCTGGTTTGGGTTGACTTCCAGGCCCAATGTTGTACCAAGCATTTCCGCGGCAAGGTCTTCAGCCATATCGGCCGCCTCTTGCTGATTCATTCCATAGCCGTGTACTTCACTGAGATAGCCCCAATTATTTTTATCTTTAGGAACGGCAATACCGACCGACGAAGCAATCAGCCTGCCATGCTCATTGGTATCGGCCCTGGCCATCACACAATAACATATCTGGCCTGGAATCAGTCTTTTTAAGCCGTTGTCACAACTGATGACCTTACATTGTGGCGGTAGAATTGATGAAACCTGCACAAGGTTTTGCTGGGCGATGCCTGCCTTGCGCAGCGCCTCTTCGAAAGATTTCAACTGATAGGGATGCTGGCCGACCCCTTTGGTTAAGAACGCCTTCGTTGGGACAAGACCATCCATCTTAAACTCCTCTCTTAATTTGCTCTTTTATCCGGTTATATAATAGATTAACCATTTTCGCGTCAAACAGATAGAGTAATTTGCTTGAAAAGTCAAATCTTTTTTATTGATTATTATGCCGTTTCCACTCAGATAGCCAAATATATAATGACCAAAAATTAAAAAAAAGTTAACCAGCATATTTCCTTAATCTGTTTTTTTTGTGTCACGTAAATCAGGAATCCTTGAATTGCTCTCTTAAAGTCTTTGCATTATTGATGGCGTAGGCATTATAGTCGTTGTTGAAGTAAGCGAAGACGGCTTTTTTGCCTTTGAGATTTTCGTCTATCCACTTTGACCACTCTCGCAAGGCCGATTTGGAGTAGTTGCCTTGATACTTGCCGGTTGGGCCGTGAAAGCGAACGTAAATTACATCGCAAGTTATTACACGAGGCACTTTCATACCCGGCATATCGTGAATGCAAAAACCGACATTGAATTCTTGCAGCAAATCATAAGTATCTTCCGCAAACCAGCTTTTATGCCTGAATTCAAAAACAGCAATCTGCTTCTTCGGTAAAACCTTCAAGAAGGTCCTTAATCGGTCGAGGTCTTTATGGAAACTCGGCGGCAGTTGATACAAAATTGGGCCGAGGTTTTCCTTCAAAAGTTTTGCACTTTTCAGGAATCTTTCGAGCGGCTCTTGTGGGTCCTTCAGCCGTTTGATATGGGTGATAAAGCGATTGGCCTTTACCGTATAAAGAAAATTCTTTGGTGCCTGTTTATGCCAATTTAGGAAGGTTTGTTCTTTCGGCTGGTGGTAGAAGGTATTATTAATTTCGACGGTATCGAAATGTTTCGCATAATGCTCAAGCCATTTGCTTTTGGGAAGTTTCTCAGGATAGAACCGTCCTTTCCAGTCAGCGTAATGCCAGCCGGATGTCCCTATTCGAATCTTGACTCCGCCATACGGACGGCGAATAAATGTCGTCAGACAAGTATCGCATTTAGCTTTATCCATAGAAAATATTTTAACACTTTGAACGATTCTGGAAACCTTTATAATTATTTGTGATTAATATATAAATGTCTATGTTAACGATGGATTTTGGACCGCAACAAATCGGTAAGTGGCTGATTATTACAGGGGTTATAATAACATCTCTCGGCGGACTTTTTGTGCTGCTCGGCCGAGTCGGCCTGTTCAAATTACCCGGAGATTTGCAGTTCGGCTCGAAAAGCGGGCGGATTTATATTCCTGTAGTAAGCTGCATAATTATCTCCGTCATCCTGACACTTATCCTGTGGCTTATAAGTTACCTCCGCCGGTAAGTACAAACCACATTCCAAATTCAGATATGACACCGGATTAATCGGCACCTCTTGTATAATTTAAATCACTATACGAAAAGTTGAAAAACTCTCGAACAAATTTTTTTTGAAAGAGGAAATTTGTGTTGACTATCCGGTCGTAAATGACTAAGTGTAGTCAGTTTGTGGTTGCAAGAGCGTTAAAAACTTAAAGGACCCGGACGCAAAAATGAGCTAAGATAACGAGAAAGAAATTGAAAAAAGTTTTAAGCCCTTCAGGCGCTCTTTCGTAAAGGGTTTGAGCACATTTCTTGGGCAGTGATTAACAGTTAATAGTATTTTTAGTTTTGGAATGTTTATGGTAAAGAAGAGTAGAGGTAAGGCCAGACCGACTCCTGCAGAAATAGAAAGTTTCAAGGAATTGTTACTGAAAAAACGTAACGAAATCCTCCGCAATGTAACTACCATGGAAGATGAAACGCTTCATAAAGCAAGGACTGACCTGTCAAGTATGCCAACCCATATGGCTGATATAGGAAGTGATAACTTTGAGCTGGAAAATACCCTGGGTCTGATGGACAGCGAAAGAAGAATTCTTCGGGAAATCGAGGATGCGCTCGACCGTATTGAGCAGGGCACTTATGGCATTTGCGAAGGTGGCGGTGAGTTCATCTCGAAGACCAGATTGAAAGCTATCCCGTGGGCACGATACTGTGTGCCTTGTGCGAGTTTGTCGGAGAAGGGGCTTCTCGTCAAACAGGAGCCATCCGAAGAGTCGGATTATGGCCAATACATCGGGGAGCAAAATGACGATTTTGACAATATCGGCGAAAAGCATAATAACACCTAAGAAAATAAGCAAGGGATTCATATTCCCAAGCGCTGCCCTTACAGTCAGGCCGGGCAAGGTCAAATATTACCGTTTTTTTGACAAGACGCCTCTGCCGGGAGACCTTGTTTATGGAACAATCAGCCGTATCGGGCAGCACTCATCCCTTGAAAACGCATCAGGGCGGATACATATGATACACGATGGTACAAAAGCAGTTTTTGTGTTCGGAAACAGGTATGCCCCGGATTACTACGAGGGTGTAGTGCCTGATAAGATGGCAGAAGAAGTTGACCTTATCACGCGTTCCGGCGTAATCGGAATTGTTAAAACGAAAAATTCACTGATAAAAGACCCGACTAAGGTAAAAGTGTTAGGCTACGTTTGTGATGAAAATGGTGATGTTTTAAACACGCAGGATTTTCCTCTTATAAAACCCAAAGATAATATTAAAAAACAGCCGAGGTCAAAAATGATTTTGGTCTGTGGAACATCGATGAACTCCGGCAAGAGCATGGCTGCCGCAGCGTGCTGCTGGGCGTTAACATCTATGGGGCATGATGTCAGGGCGTCTAAAATCACAGGGACAGCTTCGCTAAAAGATATTTTACTTATGAATGACGCAGGTGCTAATCCGTATGCCGATTTCACATATCTCGGCTATCCGTCAACATATCTTCTGACGGAGGAACAGTTGCTGGGCATTTTCAACCAGCTTGACTTAAAATATGCGAACAACCCAAAAAATTTCTGGGTCGTAGAGCTTGCTGATGGCATCATTCAGCGTGAAACTGCGATGTTATTAAGCGCACCGGAATTTGTATCGAGGGTTTACAGGCTGATTTTTTGCGCCAGTGATGCTTTTGGTGCAATTGGGGGGTTAAGAACGCTGAAGGAAAATTTCAATTTAGTCCCGGATGCTATATCAGGTATATGTTCAAGCTCGCCTCTGCACTTAAGAGAGCTTTCTTCGTTTACTGATATTCCGGTATTTAACAGTGCCGAGACGGACAAAAATCGTTTAGTGGAGATTTTAATTCGTCCAAAAAATAATTCGAAGGTTGTAAAAAGCGGCGTCTGTGAGTGTAAGACCGCTTATTAACAGTTAATTTAGTTACAAGGAGGCCATAAAATGGCAAAAAAGAAAAAAGCCGCGAAGAAAGCCGCTAAGAAAACAGCGAAGAAGAAAAAATGAGGATGAGATTTTGTTAAGCATCCACAAAAGCCATCAATGCACATGCATTGATGGCTTTTTTATATGCTGTTTTATGGATTGTCAGTTGTTCTGATAATACATAGACAAAAAGTCCTTTCCGAAAATTGCAGCTTTGCTTTTATTGCCGAATAGATATAATTAACCCCGTTAGAAATTGTCTTTTTTCGCAAAATTATGCCTGTTTGTCAAATTTCTAACGGGGTCAACCTTATGAAGAACGCTGTCCTGAGCGAGCTTTTCGAGCAAATGGCCGATATTACGGAAATTCTCGGCGAGGACCCCTTCCGCATAAACACCTACCGAAAAGTTGGTCGAATTATTGCAGATTTACCAACCGATATCGAAACACTGCTTGTAGCAGGCGAGCTTGCAAAAATACCCGGCATCGGAAAGTCGAGTATTGCCAGGATTGAAGAATTCCTGAAGACCGGCAGGATTACCGCTCATCAGCAGCTTCTGCGCAAAATTCCACCAACGTTGTTAGAGCTATTGAATATACCGGGTATGGGGCCGAAAGGCGTAAAGGCGGTCTATGAAAAGCTGAAAGTCAAAACCATCGACGAGCTGGAAAAGGCAATCAAATCCGGGCGTTTAGCAGAACTGCCGGGCTTTGGTGACAAAAAAGCCGAAGGCATAGTGAGGGGCATCGAATTTCTCAAAAAATCCACCGGCCGGATTCGCCTCGACCAGGCATCGGGTGCAGCCGACATTGTCACAGCTTTTCTGGGTGAGCTATCCGGCGTTGAGAAAATCCAGCCCGCCGGCTCACTGCGGCGCCGAGCAGAGACCATCGGTGACGTCGACATACTCGTCGCCGCTAAAAAGGGCAAAAAAATAATAGATGCATTTACCCGTGCAGGATTCGTCCAGGAAGTCCTCGCTGCTGGCCTGACAAAGGGCTCAGCTATTATCCGGACAGAAACAGTGCCGGTTCACGTTGATGTGCGTGTGGTGCCGAAAGAAAGTTTCGGAGCTGCGTTGCAATACTTTACCGGTTCAAAGCAGCACAATGTCCGCTTAAGAGAAATCGCAGTAAAAGCAAAATTGAAACTGAACGAATACGGCCTATTCAAAAAAGACAAGATGCTCGCAGGCTCGGCCGAGGAGGAAATATATCAAAAGCTCGGCTTGGATTTCGTCAATCCATTATTACGCGAAGACCGCGGCGAAGTTGAGGCAGCAAAGGCACGCACCTTACCGGAATTACTCGATTTCGAAGATATCAAAGGCGACTTACATATTCATACAAACGCATCCGACGGCAATGCAACCATATCCGAGCTTACTCAGGCCGCGAGAGATATGGGGTATAAATATATTTGTATCACGGACCATTCAAAGTCGTCTGCAATTGCAAACGGTTTATCAAGCAGGCAATTAGCTGACCAAATCAAACAGATACGAAAACTTAACGAAAAGCTAAAAGGCATAACTATCCTCGCTGGAACAGAAGTTGACATCCTCGCCAACGGCTCTCTGGATTTTGATAATAAATTGCTTTCCGAGTTGGACTTTGTAATAGCATCGATACACTCAGGCCTGGCAAGCCCGCGAGAAAAGGTCACTATGCGCACACTCAAGGCGATGGATAATCCCTATGTCAATTGTATCGCTCATCCGACAGGCCGGCTCATTGGCCAGCGAGAGCCGATGGACGTTGATATGGCCGCAGTAATCAATCACGCTGCCCAGACTCACACTGCCTTGGAGGTAAATGCAAATCCCTGGCGCCTGGATCTGAAAGACACCCACTGCAAAATGGCAATCGAATCGAAAGTTATGTTGGCCGTCGGTACTGATGCTCACAGTATAGCCGGCCTGGGTTTGATGGGTTACGGCGTTTCAACCGCCGCTCGTGGCTGGGCTACTAAAAACGATATACTAAATACCCTCTCACTGGCAAAACTAAAAACCTTTGTCAAAACTAAAAGACCATAGTTAGCGCTTATGGAATCTAAATTAGCTAAAATCTTACTGACTGGTCTGCCGGGTTGCGGAAAAACAACCGCTGTTATGAAAATAATTGCCAATCTCGACCCGGGGAAAATAGCTGGTTTTTACACGCAGGAAATCCGCGAAGATGGTACTCGCAAAGGTTTTCGCTGGACCTGTCTCGATGGAGCTACAGGAATATTAGCTCATGTTGACATTAAAAGTCCATGGTGGGTGGGCAAATATGGAGTGGACGTTGCCGGCTTTGAGAAATCTGTAGTACCAGTCCTGGATATTGAGCGGACCGATGCCGAATTATTCGTTATCGACGAGATTGGCAAGATGGAATGTTTTTCGAAAGAGTTTGTTACTGCCGTAGAGAATCTTCTTGCTTCGGATAAATCCGTATTAGCCACCGTAGCAAAGAAAGGTAAAGGTCTTATATCAGAGGTAAAAAATCATCCGGATGCGCGATTATTTAATCTAACGACCCAAAATCGTGATAAAATAATCACCGAAATTTCACAAACTCTTTCTTTTCTAAACAAAACAGTATAATACACAGCAGAAGATATAAATCCGATATGGATGTGGATTGACGATGAGTGAAATTATAGCTCTTGCTGAGCCGAACAAGGATGGCTTGATATCATTGGAAAAAGCAATCGCTGTTCGGCGGTCTCGTCGCAAATTCTTGCCTCAGCCGCTCACGCTTGAGCAAATTGGTCAGTTATGCTGGGCAGCCCAAGGCCAGGAACAAGGTGCCAGGTACCGCACCACACCATCAGCAGGAGCTACCTATCCGCTGGAGCTTTTTGTTTTAACTGCCGATGGCCTCTTCCATTATTTATCTGCTGAGCATGCCCTTGAAAAGCTAACCGACAAGGATTTGCGTTCTGAGCTTACCGCCGCTGCCTGGGGACAAGGGTTCGTTGAAGATGCTGCTGCGATGTTTATTTTCACCGCTGAATTTACCAGAACGACAAATCACTATGGCAAGCGGGGCGTTCGTTATGTATATATGGAGGCCGGCCACGCCGCACAGAACATACATCTTCAAGTTGAATCATTAGGGCTTGGTTCCGTGGCCGTTGGTGCTTTTGACGACTCCGCTGTCAGCGAAGTTTTATCTCTGCCGGAAAATCTCGAGCCTGTATATATGGTTGCCATAGGTTATTATCGTAAGTAGTTACAGGTTGAGGCTCTAATGGCACAGGATTGGCCGGACAAAACAGCTCAGCAACTCTTAAATCGGGACTTAATAAAAACAGGTATATGTTTACTGCTTGGCGCATCAGATACCGGCAAGATTAAACGCCAGGCCTATATCAAAGTATGATATAACAATCTCAAAAATATTTACCCCCGAAGTTTACCCGCCTTGGGCGGGCCTGCTTCGGGGGTCGTTTAGCCCTGTCATCTTGATGACGGGGTTACTTACGAAGGGCACTGCAAGGGGGTTTATCCGTTTTGCTTGTGCTGCCTGCGGTTCGGACTTTTTATATTTACCCCGTTAGAAAATTTTGACTTTCTTTCTAACGGGGTTTACTCCGTAGCTTCGCTCCTGCGTAATATTTGTATGTCCCTCCTTGTCTGGGCGAAGCTTTAGCGAAGCCTGAATTGCGGCCTCCGCTTGTCCTGAGCGACTCGTGGTGAGCGATGTCGAACCAAGTCGAAGGGGCAGCACTGCGCAATCCTGTCCCCGCATGTCTTAGGCGGGGATCCATTTATCACTTATCCTCTAATCCCCAGATATCCCGGCCTGCTGATATATTGCGCTAGGTGGTATTCATAGGTAGCGCCCATATACCAAACCCATATACTGCGCTATGTTGTATTACCACCTACTGAATATTTACCCCCTCGCATGTCTTAGGCGGGGACCCACGCATCCACTCATCTACCCATCCACGCATTTACTCATCGAGACACTCTTCACGCTTCACGAGATACGAAATTTTATTTATTTTCTATTGAAAAACGGGCCATATCTGGTATAATTCCGAATGTGCTCTGGCAGCACACGTTAGTCCCCGGAGGGACACGCTCGCGGAGACCCTGCTGCGTCGGAGCTTCAGCGGAGACGAGCCGCAAGTCTTACGGAACAGCTTGTCCTGAGCTTGTCGAAGGGCAGTTCCAGTCAAATTTAGCCATACGTTAATTTATACTAAGGATTAGCCAATGAACCATACCATACGAGCAACGGGCCACAAGCGACGGGTTGCGGGCGACGAGAGACGAGCGACAAGCGACGAATATATGCAAAACAAACCCAATTTTCTTAAAAATCGGGCAATTGTAAGCTCTTGTAATACAGAGGATTATGAAAATGAACATCGATTTTTGGCCTAAAAATCCCAAAGCCAATTTTACGGACGCTTAAAATGAACGTAAGTTATTGTTTAACAATGAACTATGCTTGTCCGCCGAAGCCTTGGCGAAGGCGGAAACAAACCCAAACAAAGCCAAAACAAACCCAATCAAACCCAATTTTCTTGGGTCTTGAGTCTGTATTATTTATTATGTATTATGATATGTTCTTAACTTGACTGGCTTTTACGTATGCAGGATTATTATGGTAAATAGCGGCAATTTCCAAAAAGCAATTGACCTAATCAACCAATCGAGCAGCATCTTGCTTACAAGCCATACCAAGCCGGATGGCGATGCCTGCGGCTGTCTCGTAGCGATGGCAGAAGTCCTGGCCGCCCTCGGCAAAAAGACCCAGCTTCTATTGTTGTCGCCGCTTCCTCAATGGTACGAGTTTCTCTTTGCCGAAAAAGTTCCCATCCTCGGTCAGGATATTGACATTCAGCAGATGACAGAGGGTAAGTTTGGTGCCTTTGATTTGATTATGATTGTCGACACCAACAGTCTCAGCCAGCTGCCTAAGTTCGGCAAATATCTAAAAAAGGCCGACAACCCAATTCTAATAATCGACCATCACAAAACCGGTGATGGTTTGGGTAGTGTCGAACTTATTGATGAGACCGCCGCAGCCACAGGCCTGATTATTTTCGACCTAATAAAGTACGCCGGCTGGCCAATAACAGAAAAGATTGCTCAGGTACTATTTGTCGCAGTAGTTTCTGACACCGGCTGGTTCCAGTTTCCTAACACCGATAGCAGGGTCTTTCGAACCTGTACCGAGCTAATTGATGCCGGTGTGAACGTAACGGAAATTTATCACAAATTGTTTCAGAATTTCTCGCCCCAGCGGCTCAAGCTGATAACTGCAATGCTAAACACGCTTGAACTGCATCTTGATGGCCGTTTCGCAACCCAATACCTGCTCCAGAGGGATTTTGAGCAAACCGGCGCTACTTATGAGGACACTGAGAACTTAATAAACGAGTGTAAGCGAATTAGCTCTGTTGAGGTAGCTGCTTTATTTGTCCAGTTAAAGGATGGCCGAATCAGGTGCTCTTTGAGAAGTAGTGGGGGGGTAGACGTTTGCAAAATCGCTGAGAAATTTGACGGCGGGGGACACAAAATGGCCGCCGGCACCTACCTCCAAGGCCCTGTGGAAAACGCAAAACAGCTTATCCTCGACGCCGTTTCAGAACAATTAGCCGGCTAATTAGCCGTACTATTCACACTTAAACACGCGATAAGAGTGCGGCTTGATTTGGATATCGAAAATAAGCTTATCGTTTTCTTGTCTTCGCCATCGCCTGGCCCACCTCGGCGGCTCAGGTGGCGATTTACCGGCTAATTCCTCACCGCTGAGCACATCACGCAGCTTGCTGATTCGCTTGTCGGTAACAATTTTGACATCGACAATCTCCGGCAAAAATGATTCCACGATAAACGTGTCGTTGTCGTAGACAAATATTGCAACCTGACTCGGCCCATCCACCCGGACATAGATATCTTTCATTAATACTTCTTTGATTTTCGTCAGTACTTCAGCCGGATAATTGTATAAATCGCCGAAGTTATCCGGAATGGTCAGAACATACAGTTTGCTGTTTGCATAATCGGCCGAATGAAGAATCGGGTACCCGACGCCGCTGGTCAGGCACGATATTTCCTCCCACGAATCGTTCGTCAGGTACTTTATTTGCGGGATGATTATATCAGTTTTCGACTGATGGATGCCGCCGCGCCAGCCGAGCATAAAATCTTTGAATACTGCTTTCTTGTCGGTATATTCGAGCTCAACAATGTCTTCGATTCCTTTGCCTTGAAGTGCTTTTAACAGGCCCGATGTAATCACAACCCTCTTGCCTGCGATTAATTGTTTCTTTATTTTATCTGTGATTTTCTTATCGAACTTCGCCGATTCCGCCAGAAAAATCGTATTCGCATCAGCCGGAAATTCCGGCACCAGCTCCATCGCGATACCGCACATACCGAGGTAATTATGCAGAAAATCTTCTCCCGTTGAATGATACGGCTTATAGCTCATAACTCCGACCGGCTTTCCGAGTTTGTCGAGAACTTGGTCAACCTGTTCGAGAGCATAGCCGGCTGCGCGGGCCATTGTTGTTGGTTCGACGGTCGTTCCGTCAGCCAGCTCGATGGGCTTTAGCATCTCGTCGAAGTCGAAGCTGGTTTGCGTTCCTTGCCACTCTGCCCGGGTAGATTCGCGTATCGGCCGCAGCATCTGTCGCCAGTCGAACAGCATTATTTCCGGCGCCTTGGCGAACAGCGTCAGCCATAGTTGTTCTGCATAGCGGTCTATGTACCGCATTCCGCCCGTATCTACCCAGCCGCCGCCGTTGCCGCCCGGCTTGATATTTTCGAGGTATCGGAATATCAAATAGCTTTGGTAGTGCTGCAAGTGCTGGTGACTGTAAACCGGGTCTCTGGTTTCCGTACCTGTGTAGATTCCATCGAATAGTTTTGGCTCTGCCTCGAGATTATAACCAAGTCCCTGGAAGTGTTCGTACCAGTTCGGATATTTGATAACCATCTTCACCTTCGGATTGACCTTTTTAGCGGGTTTTATGACGAGGTTTTTTGCAGCATCTTTCAATAAGTTCAGCCGATATTCTGTCCAGCTTTTTTTGCCTTTGGCCTTGATACACGTTTCGCACTTGCAGTTGGTGAAGAAAAAGTCGTCCAGAATGACTTCATCGAACAGCCGGGCTGTGTGTTCGGCTATTTCCTTGACCTTCTGCCGATGTTCAGGCCTGCTGTAGCAGAACGTCTCGAACCGGTTACTCTCCATAATGGTGTAGGTAATACCCCCGGCCACTTCGATACCCTTACTTTCGAAGAATTTCTTGGCCTTGGTGACCGTCTCTTCATCGACCAGCAGCTCATCGCGATGGGGCTCAAGATAGACCTTGTCAACTTTCACCTGCTGGGAGATTATGTCCCAGTTTTCCTCCAGCCAGTTCGGCTCACTCATCTTTTGCACTTCCTGCGCCCGGACATAAACCGCCACTTTGAAATTTTGATAACCCTCTGCAGAATAGCAGAAGGACAAAATGATTAAGACAAAAACCCTAAAAGTGGATTTTCCGATATGTTTTATCATAATTACGCTCCTTTTTAGTCAATGAACTTTTTTTTCAGTGTAGTTTTAACATCCCTCAAAGTCAAAAGAAAACCTGTGTAGAATAAGGGCCCGGCCCATGGGCGTCGTCTGTTCACTCGTCACGGCGGAGTCCCGAAACCTGTCCTGAATCTTTTTGTTGGGATTTATTAAGGGACTTTTGTTTTATTGACAGAAAGTATTGAAACATGCCGATAAAAGGGTAGGACCGAAAAGGTGATAATTGAGGTGCCGGCAGTTTCGATATCAGCGATACTTATAGCTTGCCTTTATTTTAAGGAAGGTAATTAGTGAAAAGAGCCCATAGGGCCTTAATAGTTCCTGTTTTGTTGGCGTTTTGCTTTGTCACCGGTGCGCTCGCAGAACAGATTGTTGCATTTAGGCCTAATAATAAAATTTTGCGAAACTTTATCGAGATGCCCTATAGGAAGGTTTCAAGGCAGCTGTCCAAGATGCCTCCAATAGAGGCCGTAAGATATGCCGTGCTTTTAGGCAAAATTCATCTATTGCAGTTTAATAATACTTCCGCTGCTGAGCATTACTTTTCCTTCGCTCTTACCTATGCTGAGCAGCGCAGCCTTGATAAGGCACACATCTTGTTATCTCTCGCTCAAGTTAACAGTGCTAAACACCAACTACAACGCGCTATAGAATACCTCGACAAGACTGTTGTTGCTGCTAAGGAGGAAAATGACCCTGGTATTCTTAAAGCCAGCCTCGGTTTTCTCGGAAGGGTGGCTTGTCACTTAGGGAAGTTCGATAAGAGTCTCGCTGCCTATGACCAGTTACTCGAATTAGCTGCCGGCCATGATGATGTATTGCTGCAGGCTCGAACGCTCTTTGATATCAGTGAAGTCTGCTACAGGGCCGGGGATTATAAGAGGGCTAAACAATCCGTAACGCGCGCGATTAATATATTTATAAAATGTGAAAACGAAAGAGGCCTGGCTGATTGTTATAACATGCTTGGAAATCTCTCATTGCTAAAGAAAGATAATGACAAAGCCCTGGATTACTACCTGACAGCTCTCAGCCACTATAAAAACACCAATGATTGGCATGGCAGAGGAGACAGCAACTACAATTTGAGCCTTGTTTATAAAAATTCTAAGGACTACGATTTAGCTGTTGAAAAATTGGAAAAAGCGGCCTTCTGCTTCACTAAGTCCGCCTCTACCGAAGGTGTCGGAATGACACAAATGGAGCTGGGACGGGTATATTATCTCCGCAAAGAGTATGATAAAGCCGAAGGTGCTCTCAAACAGGCCGAGTTCCTCTTAAACGAGACCAGTGCATTATTTCGCGTCGCTCAAACGCAGGACTATTTGGGCGATTTGAACGCAGCTCAGGGAAACCCGCTCCAGGCCGCTACATATTATCGAATATCCGCTTCAAACTACCGAAGAATTAATCTGCCGGCCGATGCCAAAAGAATAAGCAAAAAACTGAAGAAACTTAAAGATAAATAACAATTCCAAGGCTTGGCAAACCAAAAGGCCGAGCATTTTCCCACTCAGCCTTGATAATTTTGATTTTTACATTCTTGTTCGCCGAAACCAAACTGCGAAGGCGGATTGATTTTTGATTTCCCAATCGGCCTTAGATTATACCATTATATAACATCAGAGATATTATTTAAGGGCTGTGATTCGCAGCAAGTTAGCCATAAAGCTAAGCTTCCCGAATTAGTGAACTGTCGCAAGCGGTTAAAGTGATTTATTGGTTGGTGATTGAACAACCGAATTTGTCTTACGAATATGATTCAATCAGCCTTAAGATAATCGGCGAACTCTTTAAAATCCTGATCTTTTATCCAAGCCGGCATGGCATCAGATACGCGGTGATACTCTACATGTTCGATTTCTTTGTCATTGTTACGGTACCACCATCCACCTGACAGTCGTTTGCCATCTTGTGATAATGTCATCCGTCCATATCCATCGAATTGACCATTAAGCCATTTCCATTGGTATTCAAAACTGTGGTTTCTGATCGTCCCTGAGTAGACGCCAACCTTCCTATTTCCAGACCCATAATCATAGAATCCAACGACACGATCGCCAGATTGCTTGAAGAAAACGACATCACCATCTAAAGGATCAATCCATTGGCCGTTGATTGTATCCTTACAAACAGAATTTTGTGGAGCTAACTCGTTAATGAGTGCTTCAACTTGTTCAGGAGTTTCAATTAGACGAGCTTGATGTCGTCTGATAGGTTCAATTAGTTCAGCAGTCTCGACGAACATTAGAGCAGCGATCAAATCCTTCTCCAAAGCCCATGCAGCACCGGCTTCAGCAGCGATCCAAAGGCTATTCTTTGAACGTGGAGTTATTAGAAGCAGCATACGATTAGCTTCGTGAATTGCCTTCAAAATACGAGACTCCCAATGTTCTCCGGCAACAATGTCTTTCTCTGCCATGAAGCATCGAACACCAGCTTCTTCTAGCTTTGACGCAAGATGTTTTGCAATGCCGCTGTCTCGACATGAATAACTCAGAAATACATCATATTTGGTCTTCACAATATTGCTTGTTTCCCCAGTTAAAATCATATACCTAATCAAGTCTATTATTTCTACAGAATCTTAATCTTACATTTCTTTTAGAAAATATCAAGAATAATCCTGTAGTTGTTTTCTAAAGTAGAGATTTGAAGGCTATCTGTTGTAAACAAAAATTTTTTAGCAAACGCTTGCGTAAAGATAAAGAATGGCTCATTTTTCAGAACAGCTCTTATAAATCCTTGCGATGACCAGATTGAAATCTGCCGAAGCCCTTCGTAGCTTTATGCAAAGAATGGGCGAAGGCGGACTCGCCCGCTCTCTCCGCTTTTTACTGGCTGCGTTTTGGCAGCTCATAAGGCTTTGTAATCTTCTCGTATGTCTCAACATTCATAAAGATATGCCCGGCACAAAAGCCGTGTAATTGTTGTGATGATTAGTACAGTTGGCCATCTATCCCGTGATTTTGCTTCAAGTGTTTTATTCATATAGGAAAATTAACATAAGCTCTTGATTTTTCAAATATTAAACAATATAATCTGTGCATAACTCAACCGTCGTATACATTTTTGTGCCCTGCAAGAAAATGGTATTATTAATTTTGAGGGAACATTTATGAAGACAAGAATTTTCGAGCGGTCACCGCATAACCCTATTATTTCGCCTTTGGATCTACCTTTTCCTGCGGCGGCTGTACTAAATCCCGGTGCTTCCGAACAGGGGGATGAGGTTGTGCTGCTACTGCGCGTTGAGGACCATGCTGGACACTCGAATATCTATGTTGCACGTAGCAGGAATGGGGTAACAGATTGGAGATTTGAGTCAGAGCCGATACTTCGCTACGGTGAGCAAACTTGGCGGTACGAACAGTGGGGTTGTGAAGACCCACGCGTCACGTATTTAGCAGCGGAGAAACGCTGGTATATTACCTACACTGCCTACTCGCCCAACGGAGCCGCTGTGGCATTGGCGCATACCGAAGATTTTGTCCGTGCCGAACGAATCGGGCTGCTGTTTTC
>Ga0307433_1000685_pt1 | contig 23653 bp, 19 predicted proteins | sample SalMarWE160210MG_FD_202166 | JGI IMG/M metagenome (GOLD analysis project Ga0307433, IMG submission 202166) | Salt marsh sediment microbial communities from the Plum Island Ecosystem LTER, Massachusetts, United States - WE1603-210 | ecosystem: Environmental > Aquatic > Marine > Intertidal zone >... | reverse complement strand
TGCGGTTGAGTATTGTCTTCAGGCAGGGGGGCTTACCGCCGATAAGCTCGATTACGTCGTTTTCTATGAGAAGCCGCTATTGAAATTTGAACGGCTGCTCGAATCCTACATAGGTTATGCCCCACTGGGTTTCAGGCAGTTCCTGATGGGTATGCCGATATGGCTTCGGCAGAAACTGCACCTACCGAGAGAAATGGACAAAGCCCTCGGCCAGAAATACAAAGGCCGATACGTTTTTACCGAACATCACGAATCACACGCTGCAAGCGCCTTTTTTCCTTCGCCATTCGAAGAAGCAGCTTTTTTAACAATGGATGGAGTCGGCGAATGGGCAACAGCCAGCTTCGGCGTCGGCAGAGGCAACAAAGTCGAATTGACGAATGAGATACACTTTCCTCATTCATTAGGCCTCATGTACTCTGCTTTTACGTACTTTACCGGTTTTCGCGTCAATTCGGGCGAGTACAAAATGATGGGTCTGGCACCGTATGGTGAGCCGAAATACTACGATCTCATAATGGATAAACTAATCGACCTCAAAGAAGATGGCTCGTTCCGCCTGGATTTGTCATATTTTCCATACTGTCATAAAACAGTAATGATTAGCTCCAAATTTGAGAAGCTGTTTGGCGGGCCGGCTCGCAGAGCTGAGTCACCCCTCACCCAGCGCGAGATGGATATTGCCGCATCCATCCAGGCGGTTACAGAAGAGATTATGCTTCGAGCAGCCAAACATGTTTATAACGAAACCGGCATGAAAAACCTGGTATTGGCCGGCGGTGTTGCTCTGAATTGTGTTGGCAACGGACGCATTTTGCGAGAAGGGCCATTCGATAGTATCTGGATTCAACCCGCAGCAGGGGATGCTGGCGGAGCATTAGGCGCAGCTTTATTCGTATGGTATCAATTACTCGACAACGAGCGTAAAGTCGATGGCGGTGACAAGCAACAGGCGTCACTCTTAGGGCCGGAATACAGCAATGAACAAATCCGACAGTTTCTGGACTCGGTCAACGCCAGGTATCACATGCTTTCAAATGAGCAGGAGATGTTCGACAAAGTGGCGGATATGATAAATGAGGGAAAGGTAATCGGCTGGTTTCAGGGACGAGTGGAATTTGGGCCGCGCGCTTTGGGAAATCGCAGCATTATCGGTGACGCCCGCAGCGAAAAAATGCAATCGCTCATGAACCGCAAAATCAAGTTTCGCGAGTCTTTCCGTCCCTTTGCACCATGCGTGCTGCGAGAGGATGTACACGACTATTTTGAGATGAAGGATGAGCAAGACAGCCCTTATATGCTGTTGGTTGCTTCGGTACGAAAAGACAAACGCTTGGTCATAGAGAAAACGCCTGAGCCGCTGAAAGGGCTGGACAAATTAAAGGTCAAACGCAGTATCGTGCCGGCCATCACTCACGTTGATTACTCTGCCCGCATTCAGACCGTCGATGCCGAACGCCATCCGAAACTACACCGCCTGATGAGTGCGTTTAAGAAAAAGACCGGCTGTCCGGTGATTATCAATACAAGTTTCAACATCCGTGGCGAACCTATTGTCTGCTCGCCGGAACACGCATACCGATGCTTTATGGCTACGAATATGGATGTTTTAGTTATGGAAAACCAGCTGCTTTATAAAAATGAGCAGCCACAGGCCAGGCAGCACGAGATAGATGAATACAAGGCAAAATTTGAGCTGGACTAAGTGAACTGAACAAGAGCAATTAAAGATGTCATTAGTTGAAATAAACCGGAATCCGAACCGTAAAGAGCTTCGCAATTTTGCTATAGTCGCACTAATTGCATCAGCTCTTGTCTCTGTACTACTTTACGTGATTAAGGGGCTTGCAACTCAATGGCTCGCAATTATCTGTGCTGTGGGTATAATTACTTTTCTAAGCAGTTTTATCTGCATAAAAATAACCAGAATAATCTACCTGAGTTTAGTATTAGTAACACTTCCGATTGGATACGTAGTCAGCTTTTTATTGTTAGCGGCCTTTTACTTTTTACTGCTGACACCGCTGGGACTATTATTTCGCTTAATCGGTCGTGACCCACTTTGTCGAAGATTCGACCCCAATGCTAAAAGCTACTGGTCGAGACGGAAACCACCTAAAAACCTTAGCCGTTACTTCCAGCAGTTCTAAATTTCGGAGAAGACGATGGTTGAAAATCCTCAAGAGAAAAGAACAGAAGAGTTTAACAAGCTTGCCCGGCAAAAGCGTACAAGCTTAATTGTAGAGTTCTGGTATTTCCTCAAGCACAATAAAAAGTGGTGGTTGCTGCCCATGCTGATTATACTGCTTCTTCTGGGCTTGCTGATACTGCTGGGCGGTACGTCAATAGCGCCGTTTATTTATCCGCTTTTCTGATACGGTCGTTGCGCATCAGCAAATTAGCCGACAGTAGCTTTTTTGAGGTATGCCACTTTATCTTTGGTTAGCGCTCTGAATTTGCCCACGCTGAGTCCTTGCGTAGCGAGTTTACCGATTCGTATTCGCTTAAGCGATTTCACCAGCCTCGTCTTTACTGGAGGAGTTCCAACTCCCTGCGTATTTCAACTGAATTTGGATCTAACTGTAAAGCTATACGGAGTTCTTTAATCGCTTCCTGCCTTCGCCCCTGTTCACCTAAAAGGAAACCAAGGTTGTTGTGCATCATTACCGAATCTGGCATCAAAGGTATTCCCCTGCGATATATTTCGACTGCTTTGTCAATCCTGCCTTGCTTGTGTAGTATCGTTCCCAGCTTGTCATATGCCGGCAAACAATCCGGCGCTAATCGAATCGCCTTAGAATAGTGTTCAATTGCCTTATCGATTTGGCCCTGCATTTGATATATCAATGCTAAATTGTAATGTGCATCTGCACAGGTGGGTTTGATTTGTACCGCTCTGATGGTATGGTCGAAAGCAGAATTTAGATCGCCCAGTTTTTCAAATACAATAGACAAGTTGCCGTGCACCATGTAATAATCTAAATATTCCAGAACTAAATTAAACTGTTCGGCTGCCGAACGGTAGTCTTCCAAATCCTCGAGTAACAACCTTCCGTATTTCCAGTGCAGGAACCAATCCTCTTTGTTATTTTCAATTGCAGAGCGATACTGAGCAGCAGCTTCTTTAAGGGCTTGGGGTTTTAAATTATCTTTAAGCTTGCTGAGTTTCTGCTCCATTCCCCTGACATACTTACTGTGGTAAAGCTGGTTGGTGAACGGAGCTTGTTTTATATAGGCATTGAGAATACGCTCTGAAATCTTGTATCGGTCCCAACCTGTATACGCTAAATATCGTGCGCATTCTGTCTCGGTGAACAATTGTTGTTCATCTGTCTTGTAATGTTTTATCCGCTCCGGAAGGAGCTCTTCGACCTGCCTGAAAATTGCGCTAGCTAGAAGATAATTGCCCTTGAAATTCATGTGGACGTGCTCATAAAAGAGTTCCTCACCTGGAGTTTCATGGGGACTGTTCCTTTCAAAAACTTTGACAGCATCCACCAGGTAAACACCATCGGTAGTCTTGCTGCTGGCTATGTCCTGAATAATCTCGTTTATCCGTGTGTCGGCACGAAACCTGAGCGTGTCTAATTCACGTGCCCGGATATATCTGTCTCGGGCCTTGTCATACTCGCTCATTGCCCAATAGCATCGGCCCATACGAAACTGCAGGTCGGCATAACAATCATCGATCTTGGTGGCGGCCAGATAATGCTCCACCGCCCCGGCATAATCACCGGCTAACTCGCATTTCACCCCTTGTTGGTAAATCTCGTCCCATTTTTTCTCTTCTGCCTCAGTCAAACTCTGCTGATGAAGGCAAGCAAGCGGCGGACAATCTTTAAGATTACTGCCTACAGTACAGAAAATTATCTTTGCACCACCTCCGCAAGCTATTTGTCTAATATCTTTAAGATTACTTTCAAAATGCTGGTACACACTACCCAGGCGCTTATCTTCTGCCCGGATTTGCTTTTCAAGAAACATTCCCAGCCCACGCCAGTACGCCGGCCTATCTCCTTCAGGGCTTACTAACTCGAATAGGTTCATTAGCAACTGCCCCAATTTCGTAGCTTTAATCGCGATTCCGAAACGTATTAGAGGCAAGCTGCTTGAAAACCGGCTAAAGACAGTTCCCGGCCCATACGGCCCGACCACCTCGTTGTTGCCAAGATACACGATAAAAAGGTCGGGCTGGTGCTGAGCACAGTCTTTTGCTATTTCCAAGACCACATGGGAATTTATAGCTGGCATTGCAACGGTAATGACCTCAAAATTTGCTCCCGGATACTGCTGCCTCAACAATACTTGCAGAACCCTTCCAAAACAAAATGCATCATCCGGGTCACCCTTGGCAGCAGAAGCGCCCAGCACAAAAATTCGATAAGTGCTGACCGGCTTGTCCGCTGGGAAAACGAACAAGCTAAGGTCTCGGGCGATGTGTGGCGGAAAAAACCGCCAGCCAAATCTGATGTTGTCACGGTAGGCATCTCTGCCCTGCGATTTACATTTAACGATAGCGTCCGGAGAATAGCCATAACCGACTATACGCAGACCAACCTCCAGCAGTAAAAAAAATAGAATCGGGATGATGGTAAGCGCAACAATACGAAATAGCCACAAACGCCAACCGGTTATTGGCTGACGCATCACCTTTTTTACGTCCTTTTGTTTTACTCCACTCATGGAAAGAGATTTTTTCTTTATCGGCGAGTGCTTTTTGGTTCTATGCCGTTTGGTATCTCTTTTAGTATGTGATACTGATTTCCTACTTTTTCGGCCTTTGGCACACATTTAACTACTCTTTTACCGGTGAAAGATTTTTTTAAGGGCACGCTTTATATTCATCGGTTATTGCGCATCGGCAAATTAGTCAACTTAACTGACTTTTTATATGTTTTAGTCAGTCAAGTTTTTTCAATATAGCTTGCAGTGCATTACGTGTCTTGATGGAATTTGGTTCTATCTGTAAAGCGGTGCGAAGCTCTTTTACGGCCTCATCACTGCGACCTTGTTTTTCCAGCATAAGGCCCAGATTATAATGTAAATCCAAATCGTCCGGCACAAGTATTAAACCATCGCGACAGGTTTGAAGTGCTTTGTCGATTTTACCCTGACTATACAGCACTATTGCCAGATTATTGTATGCCTGTGCATAATTTGGCCTGAATCGAACCGCTTTAGAATAACATTTAACAGCCTTGTCAAGCATGTTCTGAATGTGATACGCCAATCCTAAATTAAAATATGCATCAGCATAAATTGGATTGATTTGTATCGCCCTGAGATTATTGTCGATAGCTGCATCCAGGTTTCCCAGTTGGCCGGATAAGGAACCTAACTTGGCATATGCCTGATAATGATTTGGCACAAAATTTAGAACCAGACTATACTGCTCGTTGGCAGCCTTGTAGTTCTTCAAATCTTCCAGGAATTCACCATGTTTCCAATGCAGCCACCAGTCTGAAGGTGTTTGCTGAATCGCCCGGCGATACTGAATTTCAACTTCATTAAGAGCCTTCGGAGAAAAAGAATCTTTAAAGGCCTTGAGTTTTTGCTCCATTTGCCTGACCCGCTGGTTATGGTATAGCTGGTTGGTGAACGGCGCCTGCTTTACATAGACATTCAGGACCTCATCGGCAATCTTGTATCGGCCCCAATCTGTATATGCTAAATATAGCGCACATTCCGCCTTGGTAGACAATGGCCGTTCATCTGCCCTGTAATGTTTTATTCGCTCCGGAAGAATCCCTTCGACCTGCTTGAAAATTGCACCGGCCAAAAGATAATTGCCCTCGAAATTCATGTGGACGTGCTCATAAAAAAGCTCCTCCCCCGGAGTCTCATGGGGACTGTTTTCTTCAAATGTCCTCACAGCATCCAACAGGTAAACACCTTCTGCAGCTCTATCGCAAGCTACATTACGAATAATCTCATTGATTCGATTATCAGCACGAAAGCGAAGCGTATCCAGTTCGCGCGCTTGAATATATCTTTCCTTGCTCCTGCCATATTCGTTCATATCCCAATAACACCGCCCCAGGCGAAACTGCACGTCCGCATACTTATCATCGCTCTCGGCGGCAGCCAGATAACATTTAACTGCCTCAGCATAATTGCCGTCTGTCTCATATTCCGCTGCTCGCTGATAAAGCTCGTCCCAGCTTTTTTCCTCAGTGTCTGTTAGATTCGGCCGATGAAGCGATGCGAACGGCGGATTGTCTTTTAGATTGCTGGGCACAGTGCAAAAAATCGTTTTTATCCCACCCTTACAGGCAAGGCGACGCATATCCTGCAGATTCCTTTGAAAATGTTTGTAAACCGTTTTTAGACGAGGGTCATCGGCTTGCACCTGTTTGTCGAGAAACATTTTCAAGCCGTGCCAAACCTTGGGGACATCTCTGGCACCTGCTGATTCCAGCAGATTCGTTATAAGCTGGCCCAGTTTAATAGCTTTAATTGTGATTCCGAGACGTATTAGAGGTAAGCTGGCTGAAAACCGGCTAAAGACAGTTCCCGGCCCATACGGTCCGATAACCTCATTGTTGCCCAGGTACACTATAAATAAGTCGGCCTTGTGACGGGCACAGTCTTTTGCGATTTCCAGAACCGCATGAGAATTTATAGCCGGCATTGCAACAGTAATGACCTCGAAATTTGCCTGTGGATACTGCTGACACAGCATAACCTGTAGGATTCGTCCGAAACAAAATGCGCCATCCGGCGTACCTGCTGCAGCGGAAGCTCCCGTCACAAAGATTCGATAGGTATCGTTTGATTTATCCGCAGGAAAAACAAAAGGGCTGGCTGCACGGGCGATATTTGGATGAAAGAACCGCCAGGCAAATTTGGCATTATTACAATAAGAGGCCGTGCCGTTTACTTTGCATTTGATAATTGGGGAACTGGGAAAACCGTAGCCGGCCACGCGCAGGGTAACCTCCAGCAGCAGCAACAGAACTGCCGGAATAATAGTAATCGCAACAATACGAAACAGCCAGAGACGCCAACTCGTCAGGGCGGAGCCTGCCGTAGCCCGACCGGTTATTGGCTGATGTGTCACCTTTTGTTTATTTTTCCGGCGTTTGGCACGCATCTATATACTCTATTTTTTATATTCAATCGGTCTTTGCAACATCAGGTGATTAACTGGCCGTAGCTTTTTTCAGGTATTCTATTTCAGATTTGGTTAGTGCTCTAAATTTCCCAACGCCGAGGCCTCGTGTCGTGAGTTTGCCGATTTGTGTTCGCTTAAGTGATTTTACCGGCAGAGCAATTCTTACCAGCATTCTGCGAATCTGCCGGTTAAGACCCTGACGAATAGTGATTTCCATCAGAGATTGCTTATGGCTGCGTTTCAATATCTTTACCGATGCTCCAGCCGTCCTGCCTCCAACCAGCCAAATGCCCCTTTTTAACTTTTCTATCTGTTCAGGTGTAATTTCTCCCTTGACTGCGGCAACATAAGTCTTGGGCATTTTATATCTGGGATGCGTTAATTTGTTGGTTAATTCACTATCGTTGGTAATGATGATTATTCCGGTGGTATCGGCGTCGAGTCTGCCGACACAAAAGATACGCTGTCGAGCGGGAACCATATCCACTGCTTTTTTTCTACCCTGGGGGTCATAGTTTGTGCAAATCACACCTTTGGGCTTATTCAGGAGAAAATACACTTTCCGCTGTTGCTGAATTTTTCTGCCGTTTACCGTTATCACATCTTTTTGAGGGTCGACAAAGGCCGGCAGCGCATCTACGACCTTGCGATTTACCTGCACCGCCCCGGAGAGTATTAATTCTTCGCATTTTCTGCGTGAATCAATACCCGCCGCTGCCAGAACCTTTTGTAATCTTTGCTCAGCCATATATTAATTGGTTATTGATTAGTGATTAGCGATTATTGTATACTTCGTTTATTATGATAACAACAATTGTTTTTGATTTAGACGACACACTTTATGATGAAGTCGAGTATTGCAGGAGCGCCTTCACAGCCGTTGCCAGGTTTCTTGCCAATTTGCCCGGGGCTCCATCTTCTGAGCGTATTTTTGATTGCTTATGGGAACAATTCGCCGCGGGCAACCGCACAAGGACATTTAACGCGGCGCTTGATGAGATTGACATAAACTATGATGATAAATTTATCACCGAACTGATAAAGGTCTATCGCAACCACATCCCAAAAATAACACTGCCGCAAGACAGCAGGGACATCCTGCGCCAACTAAGCGATAAATATACGTTAGCTCTATTAACAGACGGCTTTTTGCCGGCCCAAAAGCTAAAAGTTCAGGCATTGGGAATCGAAAAATTCTTTAAGTGTATAGTGTACACCGAAGAACTTGGCAGAGACTGCTGGAAACCTTCACCGGCCGGATTCGAGAAAATAATGCAGTCACTAAACGTAAGGCCGGAAACTATGGCCTATGTTGCTGACAACGAGGAGAAGGATTTTATCGCACCAAACAAACTCGGATTTTTAACAATTCAGCTCATTCGTCCTGCTCGGATTCACACAGAATCGTGCGACCAACCTGATGCTGCGGCACAATTCATAATCCACAAAATAAGCGAATTACCGACTCTTTTAGAGAGATTTTGAGAATACAGAGCGGTTGTATTAGACTAAATAAAGTTTGGGCTTTCAAATAAGAAAATTTTATAAGTCCGGCAAGCATAATTGGTTTTAGCTCTACGTATTCTAACGGGGTAAAAAGAAAAGGCTGTGCGCTAAATTGCACACAGCCCTTTTTATTATGTAAATTGACAAACTTTAACTACGGACACGCATTTGTCCAGAAGTTGTAGGGTCCAGTTGTAATTGGCGGCTGGTCGCAAGGAGGAACCGAAGCCTCCGGCTTGCCGAAGTACGCAGCGAAAATATTCAAATCCGGGATACCGACCCTGAACGGCCCGGTCTTTTTATGGTCGAAGTCTGCACAGATGCCTTTGTCTATCTCAGCCAATACAGTATCCGTCTTGCCGAAGCATGCAGCGAGCAGGTTCAGGTCGAGAATGCCAACCCAGAATGGACCTGTCTTCATGCAGTCCGTATCACCGCGGCACTGTCTGCAACAACACCAGCAACAAGGACTGCCCCAGGTAAGCCAATCGCTGTGCTCCAGAGGGCCGGCATTACCGCCAATCAAACACTCTTCGTACAATGCGGCGCCTGGCCAGAAGCCGCCAGCGAGCTCATAGCTGCCGCCTGCCATTACACCTGCATCCGGCTGACCAATCGTGCCGCTGAGAACGTACGTCCCGCCGCTGCTTTGATTGATGCCACCGCCGTCTATCGTATTCCAGCTTAAATCGTAACCATTGCCAGTCTGAGCATAAGCATTAACAAGGATAAGCACCCATAGAACAAGCACTGTGATAAAGTGTTTATGACTAAATATTTTTAATCTTACGAGTATCATTGTAAACCTCCTTTACATCAATTTAAGAAACTCATCTTTTGGGCTATTTACCTATTGTCTTTTTCAGCTTTCTAATTTCACAATTTCATAATATATGCGAGAGCATAGTAAGGCGGAAGATGGTTTGCATTTGAAATCCCATGGCTGTGGGGTTGGTTGCCACCAACAGTAGTTGTATCGCGCTTTGTATTCCATCTTTGAAAACCCCACTCGTCGTTATTCCCACAATCTTTAGAGTTTAAATTTTGCACACTCTCATATCTATGAGAATGTGCTGGCATTTCAGCTATAGTTAAAGTATGGTTCCCCGTGTTTCCACCGTGATTATGCTGAGTAGAACCTCCTGTACTGCCTACACCATAAGAACCGCCGGCAGCAATAATAAACCTGTTTCTTAAGTCCGGCGTGCCATTACTCCCATTACACAACGCCCAGCCGGAAGGAATATCAGACAATGACCCGGACCACATTATAATCCCGCCCTTTGGCACACCATTATCGGCATGAATCGCGTACGGCGTTGGTGTTACTTCCTGGCGCGGACTTAGCGTCACAAAATCATTGGGGTCATTGCTATCGCCCGGCCGAACCGCTATGCCCAGCCAGCGGGAATCACCGTTAAATACATTAGGGTCGCCTTCAGCAAAATCCAATTTCTCTGTAAAGATACCATCCTCTACATCCCGTTCATTTGTAGCAATCGTACATCCCAACTGTTCACCAAGAACTACATCCGGACTGTCGAATAGCTTAAACTCAAAGTCATAATACCCACATGAAGGGACACTGCTGTCTCTCAGCCATCCCTGGTACGTAAAGGCCGTCCCAATATCAGGAGGTATAACCTTGATGCGCAACGAATCTTTCTCTATCTTTGACTGTAATGGATGGCCATAAAGCTTCAGAATGGTTTCGCCAATTTGCAGTGCATCATATTGAAATATGAAATGAACCCCTGTCCATGGATAATAAGTGATAATCTCATATCCACAAAAATCAGGTTGATCAATTGGATTCACTTCGGCACTGGAGCCAGCCTCCGGCGTTGTTTCAAGATGGTAAAAATCGCCAAGCCCATTGCAATCATCAAAGCCAATATTATCCAAGTACCCATTATGGTCATTCGAATCAACTTCTACCGTACAAGACTGCCCAAGCTTAATGGTAATTGAATCGACATCCTCACCGTTCACAGTTAGTTTTTGGTCTCCGTTTGCCATCGAGGCCAAAACCAATACCAGTATTAATGTAATTACCCGTTTCATTTTGAACACCACCTTTCAATTGTTCGTTCTCTCACAACAAATTTAGTTTTCATCCTAAAAATCATTAACAGACACAACAAACTAACTTCAGATTCTTTTTCCCATATCCCGCCCTTTCAAATTGTATGATAAAATTATTACAATGGCAAAGCTACGCAACTGAACCCACAAAATTGCATAGCATCCATAATATACAGTCCACAAAACCACAAAAACGTTACATTCTTTTTCCGAAATTTTTAATAAATCTTTTTCGGGCTCCTTTAGTAAGTCAGTACTGCTTTTGAAACCAAGTAAACTCTGACCAAAAAATCCAACGAAGATATCTCCCGGAACACGACCAATCTGGTCAGAACTAACTGCCGAATTTGCAGACCTCGCGCGCATCGCAATACATCCTCTCTTGCTCTAAGCAACAAAGGTAAAATATTACTTACTAATAAAAGGAGTCGCTAAATCCGAAAGGCAGGTCGGGTTTGAAGATAGAACAAATACTTGTTCTATGATATGAAGGAAAAAAATGTTATAATAGCTTCTTGACCTGCCTTTCTGGATTTAATCTCGACTCAATAGCGGCTGATTTTACAAAGAAGTGCATAAAATCCTTTCAATATCTCTTCATTCCTTTCATTATGATTACCCCACTACTATTAATATGCGCAAAGGGTGACTTCTGTTCCCTGAAATTTTATTTTTTCTATAAATTTTTTAAGACTCGTCGGGGCGGAGCCCGCCGTAGCCTGATTGGACTAAAAAATCTGCCGATAGGCTTTCCGCAAGCGAAAAATGGCCTTTTATTGGTTTTTTCTTGACTTTCAAGGTTTTTTGGGCGATAATAATTGGCGGATGGTCTATTAGAGAACAGAAAAGCAGAAATCTGACTTCTGGCATCTGTTTTCTTAATTCTTATATATAAGGAGCTTAACTATGCCACTAGGCAAACAACAACAAAGTAATACAATACTCTATACCCTGATTGCATTTGTCGGGCTTTTCATTTTAGCAACCGCCGGTGCGGTTATCTTCTATGTCAAGGCCGAGGAGCACAGAAAAAACGCAGACAACCTGGAGCGTCAGATTAGAGACCTGGCCACAACCAGCGAACGCTCGAAATTAGGTACCATCGTCGGAACAAAGAAATCTGGAGAATCCTGGCTCGGCACAATGGCTGAGCACCTTGACCAGATGGTAACGCTAATTGTAGGGGGTGTGCCGGAGCCGACCTCTGCTGAAGTAAAAGTCGACACCACAAATAGAAAAGTCAAAGACACATTGGAACCATTAGCTCATCAGCGCCTTATCACTAAAGACATCGCACCAAAAGCTCCAAGCAATGAATTCGTCAAATTACTGGTTAACCAGCAGTTTTCAGCGGCGACAGAGAATTTTGATGAAACGATGAAAAATGCATGGCCTCCTGACAAACTTGAACAGATATGGAAATTAACTACCGGCCAGATAGGGCTTTTCAAACAACAAGTTGGTGTCCGAACAGAAAAACAGTCGGGCTATGATGTTGTGTTTATCACCTGTGAATTTGAAAAAGCCCATCTTGATATAAAAGTCGTTTACAACGCTCAAAAGCAGGTTGCTGGTCTCTTCTTTGTCCCCACTCCGCCGGAGGTCGTGGAAAGTTATAAAGGAACACCGAAATTCGCAACCCAGGAACAACCTTATGTTGAAATCTATGACCTCGAAAAGGCCGGACTCGTACAGGTAGTTGAAGGGCTGAAAGCAAAATTGGACTATACCGCAAGTGCAAACACTGACTTGCAAAAGCAGTTTGACGACTTGCAGCAACGGTACGATTCTGATATGACGGCCAATTTTGAAAAAGAAAAGACATTGCTGGCCGAAAAAGAAAAATACAGAAAGCAGGTTGATGATACTCTGCGAGACTATAAAGAGCTTGAAGAGCTGCTGAGAAAAACTACAGATGAGCAGGTTCAGACGCTCTCTGCCCAATTGCACGAAGAAAGAACAAATCTTAGAACTGCCAACCAGGAGCTGCTCAAGACACAGGCAGAATTAAAAGAATCTGAAGAATTGATGAGGCGCGCACAACAAGAGCTCAGGGAGATTAAGCCCGCACCGGACCGTGAAGTGGCAGCTTTTAAGCCCGATGGTAAGATAATATTAATCGATGACCAGGCCAAAGTGGTTCATTTGAGTATTGGAAGCGACGACCATGCTTATCGAGGACTGAGATTTACGGTTTATGACAGAAACACCTCCGTCACAAAGGGTGGTGAGGGAAAGGCAGAAGTCGAGATATTCGATATCGCGAAAAACCATTCGGCCGCACGGATTATACGTTCAGAAATAAACAGACCCATCTTGGAAGGCGACATTGTTGCAAATCTAATCTGGGACAGGAGCAAAATAAATATATTTGCGATTGCCGGTGACTTCGACCTCGACAACGACGGCGTTATTGATTTTGATGCCGTCGAAAAAATAACAGTACTTATTGAAAAATGGGGCGGTAAAGTTGCTGATGACGTTTCTATTGACACGGACTTCCTTGTTCTCGGCAGGGCACCAATAGTTTTTAGAGAGCCGGCTCGTGAAGAAATCGAAACAGACCCTACCGCAATGCAAAGATACAATGCTTTGTTGCGAAGACTCGATAAATACAAAGAGGTCCAAAGCAGGGCAGAGGCCTTGTGGATACCTATATTTAATTACGAAAGATTTCTCTATTTTATCGGCTATAAAGGAACCGGGGTCTTTTAATCCGACTCGCCGGACAAATCTGATATCCGTTCAGCAGGTTCGACACCAATCGAGGCCACAAAAACTTCACCCGTATATTGAGCTGCGCCCGGAAATGTAAAACCCTTCTTGACCGCAACGAAAGTTACAGTCCAGCTTGCCTTAATAGCTGCTCCGAGCGGCTGACCACTATCGCAATCCAGGCCGGAGGGAATATCAATTGCTAAAACAGGGCGATTCTGTGCATTTATGCTTTCTATTAATTGCTTGTATTCATCGCTGAGCCGGCCGCTCAAACCCGTACCAAAAAGGCCGTCAACGAGCATATCAGCACCGGCGGCAAAGGTTCTAACCCTGTCGGGAATATCGCCCTCATCCAAACTCATTTGCTCGATTGGCTGGCCTATACGTTCCAAAATATCCAAGTTAATTTTTGCATCGCCTTTGACTTTATCACGGTCGCCAACAATAACCACGGAAACTTTGAATCCACCGTTTAATAAGTGTCTGGCAGTAACATATCCATCGCCGCCGTTATTACCCGTTCCGCAGAATATACAAACCTTTGGTTTGGTAATATTGCCTAATTTTTCTTTAATCAGTTCGGCACAGCTTCGGCCGGCGTTTTCCATCAATACCACGCCGTGTATTCCAAGCGTATCAATCGCCCAGCGGTCAACCGCCCGCACCTCATCACGGCTCATCACAACACATTTTTTATTCGGCTCATATTTTTCCATAATGACCTATTTTACATCAGGCCCCATTAGAATAAACGACATTCTAAGCGATGGGGCAATTTTACCCGCCATAGGTGGGTAAAATTGGGTTTGATTTGGTTTGTTTTGGGTTTGTTTTGGCTTTGAATTGGGTTTGTTTTTATTTTCATAGTTCATAGCTTTTTGTTCATAGTTCATTGTATTAAAAGAATTTACGTTCATTTTTCCGTTTTGAAAATTGGCTTTGGGATTTTTGGGCCAAAAATGGGGGTTCGTTTTCATAACTCCTTGTATTACGAGAGTATACGTTTGCCCGATTTTGGGGAAAATTGGGTTTGTTTTGCATATTTTGGTCAAAACAATTGACCAAAGAGTTAATGGTGAATAGTGAATAGTATTTAGTGAATGGTGATTCATAGTTCGTGGATAGTGAATAGTATTTAGTGAATAGTTCATGGTTTCCGCCTTCGTTAAAACTATGGCGAGACAAGCATTGTTCATGACTTGCGGGGCTCCGCGAACGTGTGCTACCTGAGCACAATCGGAATTATACCGCTATCCTTCTGCATTTTCAATAGAAAAATGGCACTATTTTTAAAAAAATGCAGAAGGAAGAAGTTAAAAGTTCAAAGTGTAAAGTGCAAAGTTGCGGTATCGCTGCGCGATGGATTTTCTAATTCCAAGCCCTGAAATCATTTAAAGAGCTGTAAGCTTTCTACTCCAGTATCCCAGCTGGGCTGGCCGGTTTTTCAAGCAAAAATGGAGGTTTTTATAAAAAATTTTGCCACGAAAAGACATAAAGAAATTAACCACAGATTAACACAGATTTACGCGGATTTTGATTTGAAAATAATTGCGGTTTTGGGTATTATATAGTAAATGAGGAAAACAGCTTTAGAGGAAATAGCTCCATTTATGATTTACTATTGTTGGTTTTGATTGTCGGAATTTGGGAGTAAAATTAGGTGAGCAACAGCGGAGAGGAAGCATCGCGGAGTTAGGGTTTGGTGTTTGATATTATGTGGTTTGAGGAGTTGGTTTTTTTGAATTTCAGATAAGGGGAAAAAGATGCATGACACAAATCCAAATCCAAAGAAAAGAATGCCACCTTTGATAGTTCTTGGTCTTACGGGACCTGTTGGAAGTGGTTGCACAACAGTCGGTAGAATTTTTTCAACGAGCAAGAGTTTCAACAAGGTACTTAAACGTTTGAGGTGGGTCAATATTATGCGAAAGGGTGTGTTCAATATTAACTGGACTGGTCTGAATAAAGAAATTGATGAACAATATGGTAGGCTTGCTGAAATTAAAAACATATTAAAACAATACGCTGAGTTGAAAAACAAGACGGACCTTAGTGCGCTAAAGAAGTTAGAGGAAGATGCTAGTGAAAAGCTCCGCACAGATTTTAGAAGCAAAATAGAGGAAGGTTTTACTTTCGTGGAACAGTTAAAAGTATTAGAAAAAAAGGTCAGAAAAGCATTAACTAAATGTCTTGAAACTAGGGGGGGGATAAAAGCCCTTGAAAAGTTAAAATCATACCACAGTGGAAAAAAACACTTCTTTTGTACACTTTCGGTTTCGGATTTAATAGTCTTTCGCGCTTTAATGGAGATTGAAAAGGGAACCTTCAGTTTGGCACATATCAAAGAAATAGACAAGAAAAGAAATTATGAAGAGTTTGTTGATATTGCAAAAAAACATATGAATAAAGAAAAGCAAAAAGAAATTCTAAAACAATCAGGTCACGAAGGATATAAACATTACTACAGCCGTTTGTATGAATATGAGGGTAGGAAAGAGCTCAATAATATAGGGAGGCATTTTTATAACATTTATAAGATAACTAAAGCCATAAAAAACGAATTTAATAAAAAATGCCCGTATAAATATTCAGAAGTTATGCAGGACTTTGGAGATAATATTAGGCAATCTGATGACCCATTCGGGCGTAAAAGTCATCCGATACAGGATAGTTCATATCGATTAGCAAAAGGCATAGCACAGTTGATATATCTGTTGTATACAACGAAACAAGCTGCTTTTTTCGTTGTAGATTGCCTTCGTAATCCTTATGAGGTTGAATATCTTAAGAGAGAATTTGCAAATTTTTATCTTTTAAGCTTATATGCTGAAAAAGAAACTAGAAAACTAAGAATTATTGATGCAGCGAAGTGGAAACTGGATAGGGAATTGACAGAAGATGAAAAAAACGAGGTCATAAAAAGCTTCGAAAAAGCCGACGAGAGAGACTCTGGGAAAGGTATTAAGGGTGAGGAAGTACTATATAAGCAAAATGTAACAAAATGCGTTCAAATATCTGATATAGCAATAAGTAATGAAAAGAAATGGATAATTCCAACATTAGAAAATTTTGAGGAGGCTGAGAACATACTTTTGGATTTCTGTAGAAAACCTTTGAGGATAATGTGTTTAATCTTGAGTCCCGGTTGTATAAAGCCAAGTAGTGATGAAATGTTTATGAATATGGCTTATACAATGGCTGTTAAATCAAACTGCATCAGCCGGCAGGTAGGAGCAGTAATAGTAGGTCCGAAAGGCTATGTAGTAGGTGCTGGTTGGAATGATGTTGGTGAACATAAGATAAGTTGCGGTTTAAGAGCTATTAGGGATTTAGAGGTTGATGAATTTAAGCCATTGGTTGAGGCAATTAAAACAAAGGACGAGAAAAGCACAACAGATGTCATAAGAAGACTCCTCGAAATCTACAAAGACCCTATTTATGAGGTACCAGAACAGTTTTGCTTTTGCTTTAAAGATGAGATGGTAAAGAGAGATGTCGCCCTAAGGTTAGTAACAGCATGGCACAAAAAGGTAGAGGATCTGGTTGAACAATTAAAATCAGAAAAAAAAGAAGAATTGAGTGATGAAACATTTGAGACGTTAAGAGAAGCGAAAACTGGCGGGGGACAAGTAATAAAAGAGTTGGTTGAAGAAGGGGATTTGCATCAACTAGAATATTGCTTAGCTTTACATGCTGAAGAAAATGCAATAATACAGAGTTCTAAAATTGGAGGTATGGGACTAAAGGGTGGGACTATTTACTCAACAGCTCAACCTTGCCCACTTTGTGCGAAGAAAATTCAACAAATAGGATTAAGCAAAGTTGTATACACAGAAGCATATCCTAAAAGTCTTTCAGAAATTTATATGAAGGGCGTTGATTTAGAGCAGTTTGAAGGTGTAAAACCACGCGCTTATATAAAGCTATTTATGCCTCATCATGATCGAAAAGAATGGCAGGAATTAGAAAGTCAAAAAGTAGTTCCTATGATTTGATTTATTATCAGTATACCTACGGCAGTTGGCTAAAAAAACACTTTGGCTTTTTCTAGTTTGTAGATAGGTAAAGCTATGGAATACGATAATTTTATAAGAGAGTGGTTTAAAAGATCAGAAAGAAAAAAAGTGACCGTAGATGATGCAGATAGGTTTATTTCTCTTTGGATTGCATTCAATGCTTGGCTCAAAAAAGAGTATAGAGAGACCACCAATGACAGCGTAATGATAAGAAGGGCTAAAGGAAATAACGGATTAAAAGAAAAATTTAGAACATTGTCTGACAGTGATGAGGATTTTAAAACAAATCTAAAAAAACTGATAGGATATGAAGTTATTGACATGCGTGACTCTGAAAATAAGAAAATACTAAAGAGATGTACCGGTAATTACGAAAGTTTTTTAGATACAATTTATCAAATCAGATGCAATTTATTTCATGGTAGCAAACATTTTGAGAAAAATAAAAAAGATATAGAGTTAGTTACGCTGGCCTTAAGGCTATTGCATCCTTTGTTTAAAAAACTTATTGAGAATCAAGGCATAATTTGAAAAGTATATTCACGACACCCACTTCGTCTGGGCAATAACATGAAGATAAGGAAACCCCCGAAGCAAGCTTCGGGGCTAAATATGACCCTCCGACGCCAAGGCTATGGAGGGCAGGCAGACGACATGTTTTTCCTTTTACTTTTTGGTTTTTATCATATTCTATAGGGCTATGAACATATTACTGACAAATGATGATGGTATTTTTGCGCCGGGGCTGGCAGCTATTTATAAAGAGCTGGTCAAAATGGGCGATGTGGCGGTAGTTGCACCAGCAGACAGCCGTTCCGGCACCAGCCACAGTATTACATTTCACCGGCCAATAGTCTGCAATAAGGTGGATATTAACGGCCAATTCACGGGTTTTAGCGTGCAAGGCTCGCCTGCAGATTGTGTTAAATTAGCGGTAATGCAGTTGTATAAAGGCCCGTTCGATTTGTTAGTGGCCGGTATAAACAACGGGTCAAATGCAGGAATAAACGTCTATTACTCCGGCACGGTCGCCGCAGCAATGGAAGGGGCACTTTTGAAAATACCGGCTGTTGCTATGAGTCTTGCAGCCGAAGAGCAAATGGATTTTGAAAAAGCGGCAAAATACTGCATGAAAATCCTGAAAAAGCTTATGCCCATAGAGATAGGTTCGACCCCTTCGACAAGCTTCCCTCGACGGAGCTCGGGACAGGCAGGGCAGGCAAGCTCACTATGTAGCGGCGATGTGCTCAATATCAATATACCACATCTATCGAAAGGCGAGCCGAAAGGTGTAAGGGTAGTTCCCCAATCAAACAAGGGATTTGATGAATACTATATCCCCCAAACAAATGAGCAGGGCCAGACCGTATTTCAGTTAGCCGCGAAACCCAACCATACTGATGAGGAACCTACAGATACAATATCATTAGTAGAAGGATTTATAACGATAACGGTGCTGGCTCCTGATATGACTAATCATCACAAAACAAGCGAACTCCAGCAGATAAAATGGTAAGAGGGCAGAGGCGCAAAGGCACAGAGGAACAAAGGCACAAAGAATATATCAAACCATTTTTTTAAACCACGGATTACACAGATTACACTAATTAATCCTGCGAATAAGGTAACCGCTGCATAGATTCCAGGGCACCGAACTTGTCATTGGCAAACTCAAATAAACCTTCGAGGCCGGTCAGGGTGAAGATATTTCTGACCTGTGCAGGAATGCTGCATAATACAAGCTGACGTCCCAAGCCGCTTTGCAACTGCCTCAATATCATCAAACTGCAGACGCTTGTAGAAGTCAGAATTTTTACTTTGGAAAAATCAACCACCACATCATGACCGGGGTTGTTACTGGCTATTTCGTTGATACTTTCAAGCTCATGACTGGTATGTGGCTGTTTAGGCAAAGTAACGAAAAGAACATCTTCTGATAAATTTTGAATTCCCATTTTCCTCCACCCTATTTATGACAACATTGTGTTCGTTGACTTCGAATATATTATCGGAATTGTTTAGAAACAACACTTTAATAAAGTATACAATATAAGCTGTAAAATCCAAATAAGAGCGGCTCAAAAAATACCAAAAGAACCCCCAATTGATAACCGGCTGAGATGCACAGTGCGCTCAAGCTATAAACTCACTCCTGCAAGCCAATAATCAGCAAGTAGAGAAAAATCCAACAAGTTCACACTGCCATCATTGTTCAGGTCAGGGTCACCGACAATCTCAGAATCCAGCCAATACTCAGTAAAAAATGACATATCATACAAATCAACATCACGGTCATCATCAAAATCACCAGGTGTTGTCTGATAGTAGCTTATCATAACGTCCTCAGCGGGCTTGTTCATTGGCGTCCAGTAAGGGTCATCTTCTCCACCACCATCAGGATGAGTCTCCCAATTCCACCAGAATACTCCCATCCACCAGCTTCGCTCTCTGCATACACTTAAAAGGGCCTCGTAACAATCTACCTGCTCCTGAAAGTCCATCGGGTGAGTTGCAGGGTCCGTGTACCAGGGTGTGCAATTGGTACCATCAACACTTTGATAGCCAACCTCAGTAAATACTATTTTCATGCCGGGCCAATTGGAATTGAGCCAGGTCTCAATGGAATTGGCACGGTTTTGCCAGGCAGATTTCAGCTCATTTAACGTAGGATTGTTTTTGCCGGTCAGTGCATAATATGCGTCGATTCCTATGTAATCAAGCTCATCCCACCAACTAACATTATTCTCGTTGCCATGATTGGCGGCGTAGGTCATAGGCCCTGTGTAATGGGTTCGTGCATTTTGAATAACAGTCTCCCATGAAGAAGACCAGGAAACAGTATCCATAAGTTCGCAGCCAACGCAGAATGATTCAACTTTGTTTTCTTCAGCTATCTGAGCCCAGAATATAATGAAATCCTGATACGAAGAAAACCAGTCAAGAGATGGATTGATATTGCCTCTCCAAACTCCATCACGACAGTCTACCATCGGCTTGAGCATCACTTTCATCCCCAGTTCATGGCAGGTGTTAATCGCATGAACCACAGACTCAACAGTAGCCGAATAGAGTGTATAGTCAGGCTCTATGGTCGTGGAATTGACATTATCCTGAAACCACCACACACAGATAGCGAGCCAGTTGCAGCCATCGGCCCTTGCCTTTGCCAGAGAGTTGTCGGAATCCTCGGATAGCATGGCATAGGGACTCCATGCAGTATAGCTGACACCTTTGAACTCAATAGCCTGGACAATGGGCACACAGACATTGACAACGGCGAAAACCGTCAGCAAGTAGATGATTGAATGCACCTTCCTTTTCATATACCCCTCTACTCGATGGATTGATATGAAGTTTGTACTATGAATTCAAAAATATGCTCTACATACAAATAACAGTATATCAAAATGCACTTGATTAGTCAAGAAAACCGTATGTTGCTTGCGGGCATTGCTGTTTGTCGAGGTAATTTTAACAGAAATGAGTTGTAAAAACGCAGGCAGACACTTATAAATAACAGATTATAGAGCTTTTGTCCCCGTAGCTCAATTGGATAGAGCGTTGGCCTCCGGAGCCAAAGGTTGTGCGTTCGAGTCGCACCGGGGATAATTCGTGAATTGTGGTTCGTGTATCGTGAATCGTGTCATGTGAATCATATATAAATAATAGGACATAGATAGCAACCAACAGTCAGGGATTCCAGGGATGGTAATACTCGTAGGGATTGATGAGGCTGGTTTCGGGCCGATTCTGGGGCCGTTAGTAGTATCGTCGAGCACCTTTTCGCTTCCGCATCATCTCCTGACCCTGGATTCGACAGGCTCACCACAGGCAGATTTGTGGCAGGTCTTGAAAAAAAGTGCGGCCAACAAACGAAAGCATCTTGCGGGTCGGCTGCTTATCGCCGACAGCAAAAAAGCCCATAGCAAATCGCTCGGCATCAAACACCTTCAACGAACCGTCCTGACGTGCCTTAAATGCCTCGGCAAAGAGCCATCTACTCTAACCGAACTTCTGACGCTTCTGTGCCCAGATTATCTCGAACAGTTAAGTGAGTATCCCTGGTATAAAAAAGTTGATAGTCAGATACTCTCTGCCGACAAGGCTGACATATCGCTCGTTTCGCAAGTTCTGTCCGATGACCTGTCTTCAAACGGCATTGAATTGCTGGAGCTAAAAAGCCGCTGTCTGGACGTCGCCTACTATAATAAAATGGTTACAGCCGTAAAAAATAAAGCCAACGTGCTTTTTACAGCTACGTCACAACTCATAAAGAACGCCTTCGATAATTTAGAAGGTGATGATTTGCAGATTATGATTGACCGGCAGGGCGGCCGAGTTCGCTACCGGAAAATGCTTCAGCTGATGTTTCCTGATATGAAATTGAAGATTCTCCGCGAGAGCCAGCAGAACAGCAGCTATGAATTGCAGGCCAACAGCAAACTCATGCGTTTGCACTTTATTGTCCGCGCAGATGACCGATATTTACCGGTGTCGCTGGCATCGATGGTCAGCAAGTACCTGCGGGAGCTTTTGGTTTACAATATAAACCGCTACTTTGCCGGCTTCGGCGCCGATTTGAAACCCACCGCAGGATACTGGAAGGACGGCTTGCGTTTTATCCAGGAGGTAAAGACAAATCTTCCTCACGTCAAATATGATGATAACCAGCTAATCCGCTGCCGATGACGTTTTTAAGCCACAGATTTCACAGATTGCAGAGGTTTATTTTTTTTAGCCACTTTTTCAAACGGATAGCTGATTGCCGCAACATATAAGGCAACCGCACAGCTTATTATGCTCGTTGCTAAAAACCAAGTTTTCGACCCTGTATAATTGGCAGACAGCATAACGAGTGGAGTGCCTGCTGCGACAAGAACTATCAGGATAAATGCCAGAACCGTTGCTACAACTGAACGAAACTTGGGTGCCATCCACATCCCACCAACTATAAAGCCAATAGGAAACAAAATGGCACTCAAAAGGTCCCAGAGCCAACTGCTTGCAGTTTCACTTGCAATTTCAATCTCGATGCCAAAGATTGATATGGTGTTCCAAAGATATGCTAACAAATGTGCTAACAGTTGGCTTACCATTACGCCAACTATCGCAGTCGGAAGAACCAATAGCCAACGGAGAATTGATTTCGTTTTCATCTCTTCTTCTCCTCAAAAAATTCTTAATGGTTTTCGCTTGTTAGGTGCTTTAGCTCCCTCCAAAGCTGGGATACATTATACACTTTTTGACGCTAAAATGCAAGAACTTTTCGTGCAGGTGGTTGTCTTAAGGTGCAAGGGTGTACTCGATAATACCTAAATGAGAAAAATTTTTACAAAAATTGAAAATTGCGCTACTTTTTTGGGTGTTTCGGCCTAATCATTATGGGTAGTAATGCTACTCTAACTATAAATTTTATTTTTTGGGAGATAACATATGAAGCTAACAAAAGACGAAATCGAAACAATCGAAAAAGCGGCTGACTCGCTAGAAAAGTGGGCGGACAACCAATCTTACAATCCTCCATCCGCAACGAAAGTCGAACTTACACCGAGTTGGTACTACAAGAAAGTGATAATGCTGCTACTCGGAAAAACTAACATAGGGTCTAAAGTGGAGAAAAACTTTGCTGAGCTTGACAAACTACATGAAGAATACGGAAGTTGGCGCTCCAAATCTATTACTGGGGATAACGAGGAGGAGTTTACGATACTAGTCGACAGTTTTAAGGGCGCTCTTTATGACCTCACCGACACACTTCGGCAAATCGCTCAGAGCGCCAGAGAAGATTTAGTGTCCGAAACGTCAGCAGAAACACAGCAAAATGCTACTCCTGCTAACCATCTGAATGAATTTCCAGATATAAATCTGCTTATCAGAACCCTACACGAGGACAGAGTAAAGCTGCATAATCTAACACTTGGATTTTCGTGTGTTAATGATATGGACAAACTTTTTATGGTTTTGATAAGGATTGACGAAACTTTACCACTACTAGGCAGAAAAATAGGGATGGATACTAAACCTGAATTTGTCCGCCGAAGTTATGATGAGGCTAAAACTTTAACGAGAGAGGCTTTAATGCTTGTTAGCGGGAAGATATTTGAGAGGGACAATTCAGGGGATACAAATCCCATCCCGCCATCTTTGAGATTTTCGAAGGGTGACTTGACAGGTGATAAATTAGAAAAGTATCATACAGAGCATTCTAAATTTT
>Ga0307433_1000682_pt1 | contig 23767 bp, 16 predicted proteins | sample SalMarWE160210MG_FD_202166 | JGI IMG/M metagenome (GOLD analysis project Ga0307433, IMG submission 202166) | Salt marsh sediment microbial communities from the Plum Island Ecosystem LTER, Massachusetts, United States - WE1603-210 | ecosystem: Environmental > Aquatic > Marine > Intertidal zone >... | reverse complement strand
ATTTTCTCTATAATTATTTGTAATTCTTTATAATTTTTTGAAGCTGCATTTTCATATAATTGGCTAAGCATAAAATCCGAAATGGTTTCACCTTTTATTTCTTCGAGATATGTGTTAATTTCTTCAATATATTTCATATCCATCATTTTTATATTACCTTTATTTTGCTTTTGGATTAAATGATTTTCACTTATGATTAATTGATTATTTTTTGTATCAAAATTTATTGAAGGAATGAATTCCCTTGACTCAATTAACTCAATTAGTAAATCAGTAATTTCATTTGACTTTTCATTCAATTCAGATTTAAGAAAATGCTTAAAAATTCCTAATTTTATTAAATTTTTGATGTCATTTACTTCCCAAAATTTAGTATAATTAACCATCATATCAAGATCAAATACAATCTTTGGAAATACTTCGGAAAAATGCCTTAAAACAGCTTCTCTTTCGACTTGGTCTAAAGCAGGAATGTTAATAAAAAGATCAAAAATATTGAATATCTTTTGCGAATTTCGAGCTACCTTTTCCATTAAATCATTAATCCAAATTAATATGGTTTTACTCTCAATAAAATTTCTCTCACTAAATTTAGAATTTATAAAAACTTCCAAGAGATTTATTTCTTTATTTGACCTTAATTTCAGCTTGTGTTCATCAATTATTATTAATTTTTTTATATGAGATTCATATTCCATATTTAAGGAATTATCATTATCATCTTTAGGTTTTTTATTATTAGTTTCTATACTTATGATATTTTCCATAATCGCATTAAAATTTTGTAGGAAAACTTCTTGATTAAAATAAACTTTTTCATAATTTAATTCAATAAAGTCTAGGTAATAGTTTTTGCATATTAGTTTTAAGAAATCATTGATATCACTATTTTGACCAATGTTGATTAATAGTACGCCCTTTAGATTAATTATTTTTGAGTAATCATTGATTAAAGCGTTGGTATTTTCGGTTAACATTACCTTAAAATAATTCATAATGTCATTATATTTCTCCCGATAAAATATATCTTCTCTTTCAATTCGAATCTCTATTGAATTGATAACTTTAAGAAACTGTGTACTGTCAAAATTTGTATTATCGTCATCCATAATGAAATTCAACAATATCTTCGGAATTATTTTGAATATTATCTACATGGTAATTAAAGCATATATATTTAGCGATTGAAAGGAATCAAATATCATTTGTTTATTGCTTTATTTAGATAAAATTCTTTAAATTTAATTATACTATAAAAGATCTTTAAATTACAAAAAATCATAATATAATTCATTACACATTTTAAATTTACAAAATACTCGTGAAATTTATGGAAGAATTATTAGAAATCGCTAAAAAATCTTTTCCATCCATGCAAGAAGAAGAAAAAATTAATGGATTAAAAGCAAATGTGGAAATTTTATGGGATAAATGGGGTATTCCTCACATTTTTGCCGAAAATATATATGATCTCTATTTCACTCAAGGTTATATCCATGCAAGTCATAGATTATGGCAAATGGAAACCTTCAAAAGATTAGTATCAGGAACTCTTTCTGAAATCACAGGAGAAAGCTCTTTGTTGAGTGATAAACATTATAGAGAAATTAGTTTATATCAAATTGCTCAAAAATGTGCTCAAAATATTGAAAAGAATAAGAATTCTGAAGATTATAAATTCATGGATGCATATGTTAAAGGTGTGAATAAACGAATTGAAGATGTGCAAGAAAATCTACCAATCGAATTTCATATACTAAATTTTAAGCCTAAGGAATGGAAATTTGAAGATACTTTTAAAATTATTAGCATGATTGAATGGTCACTAAGCAGTTGGAATTATCCCTATGAAATCCTGCGAGAACATATCTTATCTAAACTTGGAAAAGAAACTGCCAATAAAATTATTCCAATTGATTCAGAAATGAATGTTAATGAATCTTTAGGTAGTAATGCTTGGGCAGTAAGCCCAAAAAAGTCAAGATCAAAATCAGTATTACTAGCTAACGATCCACATCTTCCCTTAACAAATCCAGCTTTATGGTTTTTAATCCATTTGAATTGTCCCGGTCTTAATGTAATTGGTACCTCTCTTCCCGGTGCGCCAGCAGTTATAATAGGTCATAACGATAAAATTGCCTGGGGGCTTACAAATGTAATGGCGGATACAACAGATTTATTTAAATTAGAAATAAATCCTGAAAATGAACATCAATATAAATATAATGGTAATTGGATTGATTTTGAAATTAGAGAAGAAATCATTTATTTGAAAGGAAAATCAAAACCAATAACTTATCCTATATTAATAAGCAAATTTGGTCCTGTAATTAATTTTTTTGAAGGATATGATCGAATATTTCAATTTTTTATTCCGGGTAAATATGCTTTAAAATGGTCAAGCTCTGATGCTAACCTTATCAATAATTTAAAAGGGTTTAAGGGGGTAAATGTCGCTTCAAATTGGCAAGAATTTCGAGAAGCTTTAGCATATATAACTATAAATCCACAAAACTTTATTTACGGTGATGTTGCAGGTAATATAGGGCATCAACACGGTGGTAAAATTCCGGTAAGAAAATATGGAAATGGAGCAGTCATAAATCAAGGAAATGATGAAAAATATGATTGGAAAGGAATTTCATCATTTGATCAACTATTTTCTCTCTATAATCCAGAATGTGGATTTGTATATACCGCGAATTATAATGAAGAAAAATCTCCAAATGGATTATTAATTGGTGAAGACCAAATATCTCCCTATAGACAAGTAAGATTAAAGAAATTACTCCAATCAAAAACCATCTTCTCCATTGAAGATTTTAAAGTTTTTCAACTTGATAGATATACGGAAGAAGCAGCAGAATTATTACCAATTATGCTCACATTCTTAAAAAAAAATAAAAACCTAAATAATTATAGAGAAATCATATCCTATTTAGAAAATTGGGACTATTTTTTAACTAAAAATAGCATCGCTGGTACTCTTTTTAAGATTTGGCATCATAAAACTCAAAAAGCTATACTTGAACCATTAATTGGTAAAAATGTTTTCCAAATGTTCGCCGGCAGCAGGCCATTCGACTTAAAACGTATTTGGGACTTATATTTTATGAATAATGAGGATAAAATTTCAAAAATTCTTCTTAATGCATTAGAAAATACCATAGAATATTTAACTACTTCATATGGTTCTAAACCTGAAAAGTGGGCATGGGGGAATCTTCACAAATTCACACTAGAACACCCTTTTTCCAGTGCTAATAAAGAAGCTAAAATTTTAAATGCTGGTCCTTTTAAATTAGGAGGAGATGGAAACACTCTAAATCCCGGTTCATATGATCCTTCTGATAATTTTAACGTGATATCTGGACCCTCTTATCGCCAAATTCATGATCTATCCAACTGGGATAATTCCATTGGAGCTCTTCCAGGTGGACAATCTGGTCTTCCCTTTCATAAACACTATAAAGATTTAATCAAATTATGGGTCACGGGAAAGTATATTCCTTTTCTTTTCACAAAAGAGGCAATTAGTAAAAATATTGAATCTAAGCAAAAATTAAAACCAGTCTAATACTTTAATCTATTATTTATACTTTTATTAGTTAATTTTATAGTATTAAACTTGAAGCTCTTTATTTAATATTTCTATTTGACTTTTTAAATTGTCCTCTAAAAGGTGATAATAAGTGAAGTTCCCTTTTTTATACCCTTCAATTAAGCCAGCAGTTAAAAGCTTCCCAATATGATGTGAAATAGTAGATTGAGATTTGTTTAACACTACTTCTAATTCACATACACATTTGTCTCTTCCCTTTAAAGTCCTAAGGATAATCAATCGGTCTTTTGAAGATAAAGCTGAAGCAAACATAATGAGTCTATTTAAATTCTCATTCTGATTTAAAGATTTCCCTAAATCATGTAATTGTGTGAAATATCCGTTTGTTTCGTAACATTCTTGACAAGAGCACAACATTTTTTTAATTTCAGGAATTCTCTGGGGTTTCATATTAAAATTTCCTATATTTTTTTATTCTCTATAATATTAAATACATCGATAAATATAAATTTAAGCTATTACCAAGTCTCTATTCCCCCAAATCGATATATGTCGATTAAGTTTATATATGATCAAAGATTTGAAATCCTTGATGAATAATGAGTAAGGATGAGAAAAAAATTGGTTATTTCGAAAAATTTCTCCCATTATGGGTTGCCTTATGTATCTTCATTGGAATTTTACTTTCTCAACTCGTACCACAAATAAGTCAAGCTATTGATTCATTAAAAATTGGACAAATATCCATTCCTATAGGCATATGTTTATTTTTAATGATGTATCCTGCGATGCTCAATCTACAAGCATCCGAGTTAAAAAAGTTAGGTAAAAATCCAAAACCAATAATTTTAACATTAGTTTCTAATTGGTTAGTTGCCCCCTTTGTAGGGCTTGCCATGGTGAAGCTATTTTTACAAGGAAATGAACAATTATCTGTTGCAGTTATTTTATTATCAAGTTCCCCATGTACTGCGATGGTACTTGTATGGGGGTGGATGGCTCGTGGAAATCAAGAACAGAATGTAGTTAATACCAGTTTAAATACCATAACTATTATCTTTTTATATGTGGGCATGGTATCATTACTCACGGGTATTCAAAATATCCCTATTGACGTTATGTTGCTTCTAATATCTCTTATAGTTTTTATCGGTATTCCATTACTATTAGGTATAATCTCTAAGAGATTAATTATATCAACTAAGGGAGATGAGTGGTTTAATAACTCCTATCGTCCATTTGTGGGAAAGGTATCTATTGGCGCATTATTAGTAACCTTAATCGTACTCTTTTCATTGAATGGGAATGTCCTAATTACTAACCCTGACCTCCTATTATTGGTTTCAGCACCTCTATTGCTTGGATTTGTTATTGTTGTATTATATAATGTAATCATAACTAAAGTATTCAAATTACGATATAGAGAAGCAATAATCACAGTAATTATCGGTTCATCGAGTCATTTTGAGATTGCAATCGCAACTGCTATTGCAATGTATGGGATTGGATCTGTGGCAGCATTAGGAACAACCATGGGTCTCTTCTGGGAAGTCCCGGTAATGCTCTCTATAGTATACTTAGGGAGATATTTAATGAAGAAAGGATTTTGGAAATCACAAAATCAAAGCAATGAATTATGATCTGAGAATTATGGCAGTAACTTATATGAAAAAGTTAGAAGAGGAACCTGAAACTTACGAGCAAGAGTTCACAAATCTAACTAAAGGAATAAACCTTGAGATAAATGATTGGATAATAGACCGTATTAATAATGATAATTCAATTTTTGAGATAGGCTGCGGTCCAGGTACATTAGCCGCTAGAATTGCGAAACAAAAAGGAAAAAATGTAATAGCAATTGATAAAAATTTTCAAATGATTAATTATGCGATGGCTAATTATCCAAGTGATATAGCAGGAAAACTACTTTATCAGATTGGCTCTTTTAATAACTTGACTGTCTTTCACAGTTCACAGGATTTAGTAATCAGTACTTTTATGCTTTCTGAACTTAGGCCTTTAGAACAACAAATTTTTCTGCGGAATGTGTGGAAAATCCTAAAAAAAGGAGGGCGTTTAATAATTGCTACCGAATTTATGCCCTTAGGGATTTGGAAAATAGGTTTTAGTCTAAGAAGGTGGCGATATAAAAAGAAAATCCGAAGATATCGCTTGAAAAATACACAACTCAATAAATATTTTTTTAACTATTTAAACCCGATTGGGTTCAAGATTACTGATAAAAAGACTTGGAAGCATAATTCGATTCAAGTAATTGAATTAGTGAAATTTAATAATGAAGGAAAAGAAGAACCTGGCTACTATCAACCCAAAATGAAAAAATATAAAGGTATTTTATCTCAATTTAGAATATTTAGGTGTATATTCACTGGTCAAATCGATAGAGTTCCTATTGAACCAGGAATATATCAATCTGGAAATCCAACAAGGAAATCACCTATAATTGTCACTGCTAACTATGATTTTACATACATTAAGGTAATGAGAGATTTAAAAGATATTGATGTATGGGTCTTAGTTATTGATACAAATGGTATTAATGTATGGTGTGCTGCTAGAGGTAATGATTTCGGCAACCAACAGGTTCTTGAAGCCATTGAAGCGACGGGAGTTCAAAATTATACAAAAAATGAACTATTATTGCTTCCTCAACTTTCCGCAGGAGGCGTTTCAATGCCAAATCTATCAAAGAAATCAAAAAATTTTCCATTCAAAGCTAAATATGGACCTATATGGTCAAAATATATACCAGAATATCTAAAAAATAAGCCCGTTCAAAAACCAGCAAATATGAAGCTTGCAAAATTTAATATATTCCATAGAACAAGAGCCTTCATAACACATACCACTTTCTTATTAAGAAAAGTATTTTTTTATCCTATTATTGCATCACTAATTATTTTTTTAGTAGTATTCCCTTGGTTCAATAAACTATATTGGGTGATAGATTTCATTTTATGGATTATTACTTCAAATTTGATTATTTCATTTTTATTTCCCCTTTCAAATTTCACCAGAAAATTTATCTTAAAAGGATTAGTGTTTGGTATCATTACCATTATAATCTTAGGAGGAACTTTTTGGATATTACAAAAGCCTTTCGCATATATTTTATTAAATACGCCTATGATATTTTGGATTTCCTTTTTTTCTACGATGTCCTTTAGTGGATATTCAATGAGTACCAGTCCAAGAGAAATTCAAGAAGAATATGGTTTATTTACAAAAGTTAATAAAATTTTATTGGTTATTAGCGTCATATCTTCATTAATTAGCATTTTATTAATTTAAATTAAAAATTATAGGAAAATCAATTATGATTGAAAAGATAAATATAAAGCAATTAGAAAAAAATTCCTGTTGTAGCATCCCTTCATTAAACAATATCCGCATTTCAATAATAACATCAATTTGCATCGGATGTGGGGTTTGTGCCGAAGTATGTCCATTTGGACTTCCGCAAAAAAAAGCTAATAATAAATATAGAATTAGTGATCCAGCATTATGTACGGAGTGTAGTGCATGTAAGAGAAATTGTCCTGTAGGTGCTATAAGTATGTTTGAACAAAAAGGATGCGGATGCCTTTGGGATGCTCGACAAAGAATAACAAAAAAGAACGGTTCTTGCTGTAGCTAAATAATTTAATAATATTTATTAAAATGAGGGAAAATATGAAAACAATTAAATTTGAAATAAGTCTCCCAATAAAGGGACTTCAAAAAGGGAAGAAGTATACGATCAACATAAAAGAGGATGCCTCCTTTTTAGAATGCTTAGCAATGGTCGATAAAATCGAAGCAATGAATTCAGAGACGACAATATTTCCGATTAATGAGGGGTATATTCATAATTATATGCAACTATTAGTAAATTTTGAAACGAATTCGATATATGAAGATGTTGGAATATATGCATATGCCCCAGATGAGAATGGTATTATGCAGAAATTCAATCCAATTAGGGATAATATCGAATTCAACGTATATCCCGAGAGTGAAATTCAATTACAACCAGATGTAGGCTGTTGATGAGAAAAAGTGAAAAATCGACTCGCTATTGGTGCATTTAAAACGACTATCAGAAAGAAATTTGGGAAAAATAATGAATATTTTGCTCATTATTTTAAAAAGAGTTAAAATTAAACTATGGAATGAACTCTTTTAAAAAATGTTAGTGAAAGAGCGACAAAGGGATTGCCCCCTTTATGTTAAGAGTGAGTTAAGATAAAATTTTCAAATATGGCTTTAATATGACATCACTATAAAAAATAATATTAAAGTTAAAAAGGACGAGAGAATTTTTTAATGCTGCAAAGATGGATTTTTTTACGCATTTTTTATTAGGGATATTTCTAAGTCTATTCACACTAAATTCATTTAGTTTCAGCATTGTAATGTATGCGATAGTAATGGCTGTGTTAGCTGATTTCGATATATTCTTATATCCTCTTAAAAGAATAAAGAATACTCCCCTTCTTTCTCATAAGGGTATTTCCCATTCCTATTTCTTTGCTTTTCTTGTGTCTGGTTTAACAGGCGTAATTTTCTCATTTATCACAAATGAGCCCTTTCTATTAGCATGGATAGTTGGTTTTCTATTCTATAGTCTACATTTGTCTTTAGATGCTTTATGCGCTTCAAAAATTCCACTCTTTTATCCATTTTATAAAAAAAAAGTAAGATTCTTTATCGATAGAGCAATTAACTTTAATTTAGCATTAGTTTCGGGCGGAATGATTTTGTTTTACTTTATCATTTTCTTTGTATGGCCTGCGCTCTATTTTTCTAAGCTTATTTTTTTCTTGGTAGCTTTTTATATCCTATATTTTTCATATCGAATTATCATTAAAATATGGGTTCAGTTTAAATTACCAAAAAACTCTCACTTTATTCCTGGAATAAATCCTTTTTCTTATTTAATTTATACTACTGATTTTCATGAACAACAAACAAATTTTAAACTTATCAAAAAACTTTCATTTAATTCACATTCTAACCTTCTCATCGAAACTACCCTTGAAAAGAATTCCCTTCAAGCCAAATTGTTTGAAGAAGCATTGATAATCGCACAGAATTATGCATTTTTTTCCAAATGGGAATATAAAATTCCCTTTATAAAAGAATCGGAATCTATAATGGAAATCACAATTCTTCTTGCTGAAAGTTATTATCGAGGCAGAGGATACGGATTTCAAATAAAATATGATAAAAGGACACATAAAATAATAGATAAATCTGAAGGATTTAACTTACACGCAAAAAATCCTTTAACATAAGTTAAAAATTGATTTAAATTAGTGTGTATAATCAATAAAATTAAAAAAAAAAATTAATAATTTAGTTTATGTATTGAAAGCCCAACCTGACCACTCTGGTAATAAGTAAGCTCCTGTCCACATTGAAGGTGGATAAATCCAAGTAGTAGCACCAGTAGGAGAAGGTACTACTACTTTCTTTCCCGTTCCAGGGGTATCACCTGGTTGCCACTGAACGAATAATGTATACCCATAAGGATAACCCTCATACTGATCATGACTTGGAGTAAATGCTAATCGACCACTCACACCTTCATAATAGTTTGCCTTGTCATAACCTTCCAAATAATCAATAATATCATCGGCTGCAAATGATTGAGTTTCATTAATTGCTTGAGCATACAAATTCACTGCATCATAAGCTCCAACTCCCGTATAAAGTGGATCAAATCCATATTCAGCAGCATAAGCATTCCAGAAGTCAACTGTATAAGCTGTTTTAGATATATTATAAACAGCTTGTAAAACAGTTTCATATAAGCAGTCTCCATTAGTATCGTCCCAGAACGTATCTAATTGAGATTGGACATCAATACCGCTAATTACAAATCCCGGTTGTTTTCTAGCATAGGAATCCATCATCAAGATGCCCCCTTGAGCCGAGATGATCGGGATAAGAATTTGAGTACCATTAAGATCAATATCATCAATATAATCGTCCATATTCAACTGATTAACTGTAGTAGGATATCCTACACTAGCTACTACTTGGGCACCGAGGGCAGAACCGTAATACGGTATTCCTGCTTTAAGGCCAGCTACTGTTGGTTTTGTCCAATCTAAATCTTCGTAGAGGAGTCCGAACTTATTTACACCATTCATGGCAGCAAAAGTTAAAAGATAGTGAAATATCTCTGCTCCTAATGAAGTTGAATTGATGGGCATAATTCTAAAGAAATACTTGTATCTAGGGTAATTATCAAGAACATTTTGACAGAATGAATCTGTGGCAGCTCCAACACTAATAAATGGAATTTGAGCATTTAAAATCGTCTCTAAGTATACGTCTAAGGATTCTGTTCTAAACCCTCCCAAAAGGAATTGAACACGCTTATAACTAATGATTCGTTCAGCAGCGGCAACCCCTTTAGTAGTGTCTAAGTTTGGATTAGATTCATCCGTATCTTCCGCTGTAATTCCAATAAAATAATCCTTGCCTCCTACATTGATGCCCCCATCCAAGTTAATATGCTTAGCAGCTAATCTTGCTGCTTTTAATTCGGCGTCTCCTTGTATATCATAAAGTCCGCTGATAACACCCATTCTTATAATTTGGTCTTCAGGAATATCTTGATCCTCTAATCCAGGTACATCTTTAGCTCCCCACGAATAGGGTGCAACAAAAACCCAGACGGTTATACCAATGCCCACTCCAATAACAGCAATCAATACGATAGCTAGAATTCTTTTTGTTAATTGTTCCATTTTAGTTCGTCACTTTTATATATAAATTAAGATTAACAAGTTAATTTCGGTTAAAGATGTATTTAAAGATTATACTTTTTTGATGAATAAAATGGATTTATGATCATATTTTTAACTATAAATTAAATTTTAAAAAAAAAAAACACCAAGTTGCCGTAAAATTAATATAGTTTTTTATATAATGAAAACAAAATAAAAGAATAAAATAAAAACAAAATTATTTAGTAATTAATTCCTAAAGAGATAATTTGTTCTAGGTGAACGTAAATTTGATTGAAGAATTGTTAAGTTTTATAATAAGTGGAGCAATACAAGGATCCATTTATTCCTTACTAGCTTTAGGTTTTTCTTTAGTTTATGGAGTTGGAGGGATTTTAAATCAAGCTCACGGAGCATTCTATGTTATAGCTACATACTTAATGTACGTTTTTATTAAAGATGTTGCGGGATTAGGATTTATTTTAGGAATAATTTTTGGATTGGGTATTACCACAATAATAGGAGGGTTAATGTATTTACTACTTATTAAACCCTTAAAAGAAAGTCATGTTGGTGTAGTTATAGTTACTTTTGCATTTGCTTTTTTCATAGAACAAATTGTTGGAATTCTTGTAGATAAAATTTATCATAAAATTCCTGATTATTTTTTATATTTTGGAGTAGATCCTGAATATTTTACTGTATTGGGGGTAGATATCCAATATCAATCTCTTATAATCATAATAGTAGCGATAGTGCTAGTGGTTTTGACCACAATATTCATCAAAAAATCAAAATTAGGAAAGTCTATACGTGCTGTAGCTCAAGATTCAGAAGCAGCAGAGTTAATGGGTATTAATGTTGATAAAATTCTTGCTTATACCTTGATGATCTCTGCATTTTTAGCTGGAGTAGCAGCAATTATAAATGGTCCTCTTGGGACTGTTGCTCCTCATATTGGATGGCCCATATTAATTAATTCGTTTGCAATAGTAGTACTTGGCGGTTTAGGAAGTTTACCTGGAAGTGTAATTGGTGCCTTTATTCTTGCTTTTGCAAGTAAATTTACTGATAGTTTTATAGATCCTATCTTTGGAGCTTTAATCCCTATTGTTGTAATCGTAGTGATGTTGGTAATAAGACCAAGAGGGCTTTTTGGAAAAAAGGAAATAAAATAACTAATTATTAAAAGAGGATGTGAAAATGCTGCAAAATCAAAATAAAAGAAATTATTTGGTTGATTTTAAATTATATTTCAAATCTTGGATTACTACCTTTAGAGGAAAAGTGACCTTAGTTTGTTTGATTGGTCTATTTATAATTCCATTTATTACAACTAATACATATATTTTAGGAATTTTTTATACTTTTATGATATATACGATTTTTGCTGCATCTTGGGATTTTCTGGCGGGTTATGTTGGACAAGTGAGCTTTGGGCATGCCATTTTTTTAGGTGTAGCAGCTTATGTAACTGCCTATACTACGAGATTTATTCCCTTGGCATTCTGGGATTTTTCTACTTCACAATGGGTCATAATTGGTCCAATGCCATGGTGGATTACATTATTACTAGGTGCTTTCATCGCTGTATTATTTGGATTGATTGTAGGCATACCCTCTTTACGATTAAAAGGACCATATTTAGCTTTAGGAACTCTCGCAATGAGTTTAATTCTATATGAGATTTTTAAAATGTCTAGTTTAGGAACTCTATGGAGTAACCTATTTCCTGGAACAGTATTATTTGGAACTAACGGAATAGGACAAGTGCCTCCTATATCTCAAGATCCAATAATACAATACATTATTATATTTCTTATAATGTGTACTGCAATGGCATTTTTAACTCATCTTGTCAAATCAAATACTGGTACGATATTTAAAGCAATAAGGGATGATGAGACGGGTACAAAAGCCTCTGGGATCAATACTACTAAATATAAAATTATTGCATTTATGATAAGTGGATTTATAGCTGGAATCGCAGGGAGTTTGTGGTCCTTGCGTATTAGTGGCGTTAATCCCGGTATTTTCCAACCAATCTATTCATTTTATGGCATTATAATGGCTGCAATTGGTGGAATTGCAACGATCTCAGGATCAGCACTTGGAGCATTCATTTTTGTGTTTTTAGGAGAGTTTCTAAGACTTTTAGGGGACAATCCGAATATTACGGGAGCAATTGGAGGTTTTGTTGAACCAATCTTTGTTTTTTCAATCATTTTAATCTTAATAATCCGATTTGCAGAACATGGAATATTACAACCAGCTTTAGAACGATTACAAAATGTATGGGATCTTGTACTAGGAAGATAAATAAAAATAAAGGAATGTGTAAAAAAATTGGGAATCATATTAGAGGTAAAAAATTTAACAAAAAAATTTAGTGGTTTAACCGCCGTTAACGATTTTAGTTTTGAAATTCATAGAGGAGAGTTTGTTGGCTTAATCGGACCAAATGGTGCGGGAAAGACAACAGTATTTAATTGTATCTCTGGTATTGAAAAACCAACATCTGGAAAGATCAGATTTGATGGACGCGATATTACTGGAATGAAACCTCACAAAATTGTTAATTTCGGTTTAGTCAGAACTTTTCAGTTGGTAAGATCATTCAAGTACATGAGTTTACTTGATAATATTAATGTTTCTTGCTTATCACCCAGAGGAAAAAAAATAGCTAAAGAATATGGTATTGATGCATATTCTAGCACCATCTTAGCCTCTGTAGGGCTTGTAGATAAGGCAAGACTCCCCCCCGTAATTTTACCGCATGGAGATCTAAGAAAACTGCAAATTGGGAAAGCATTGGGAACTAATCCCAAATTATTGCTTCTTGATGAGCCTTTTAGTGGATTATCGCATGAAGAAGCGGATGTAATTACAGATTTAATAAAAAGTCTTTATTCTGATGGAGTAACTGTGTTTGTTACGGGCCATGTTTTGCGTGAATTGATGCATCTTGTGCCAAGAGTAATCGCAATGCATCAAGGGAAATTTATTGCTGATGGTCCTCCAGAAGAGGTTGCAAATAATAAAATTGTTTTAGAAGCATATTTAGGAAGAGGTGGAACATTTGCTTGAAATGAAAAAAATTTATCACTATTATGAAAAAGCAAAAGCACTAGAAGAGATAAATTTAAAAGTAGAAGAGGGAAATCTTGATGCTGTAATCGGTCCAAATGGTGCGGGAAAATCTACCCTTTTAAGAGTAATATCTGGTTTAGAAGAACCAGATCGGGGAAAAGTGATTTTTTTAGGAGAACGAATTGATGGATTAAAAGCGCATAAAATTGCGAAAAAAGGAATTGCTCATTGTCCAGAACGGCGAAGACTATTTTATGATATGACTGTAATGGAAAACCTTGATATGGGAGCTTTTTCTCTTAAGGATAAGAACAAATTTAATGAAATATTAAATTTTGTTTTTGAAATCTTCCCTCGCCTTAAAGAAAGAAGAAAACAACGAGCAGGAACTCTTAGTGGAGGTGAACAGCAAATGCTCGCTATAGCAAGAGCTTTATTAGCTAACCCTAAATTACTCTTACTTGATGAACCATCACTAGGTTTAGCTCCTAAACTTAAAGATTCCATCTTTACAGCAATTAATAAAATTAAGCGTGAAGGTACTACAACATTATTAGTGGAACAAGACGCGGTCCTTGCTATGAATGTAGCTGATAACATTCATGTACTCGAAGAAGGTAAGATTGAAATGAGGGGCACGAAAGAACAACTTGAGAAAGAACCACGAATAAAAAAAGTCTATTTAGGAATATAAGGTGATATAAAATGTCTGCTTCTTTAGAACAATTATTAAGAGATGCAAGAATTGATTTGGTATTATCGAGAATTGAAAAAGATACTTCTATCATTAATGAAGTAATAACTCAAGTAGATAATGAAATTAGATCCATACGGTTTAACTCCATTTATGTACTTGGAGAATTAGGAGAAAAAGCTGGACGTGACGCAGTATCAAAAATTTCTAAATATCTTCATGATGAAGATTGGAGTATTCGACGTGAAGCTGCAAGATCTCTTGGTAAAATTGGACCTATTGCATCTGAAGCCATTCCAACACTAGCCGACCTTACAGAAGATAAGGAAATAAGCATTCGTACCGCTGTTGTTACCTCTTTAGGCAAAATTTGTGCTGCTACTAAGGAATGTATTGAAATTTTAAAAAACGGTTTAAAGGATGGAGAGGAAGAAGTTCGAAAGGAATCAGCAAAATCTTTAGGTTTATTAGGTCCTGATGCCTATGAAGTAATTCCTGACTTAGCAAAAAGTATGAGAGATCCCAACTGGACTGTAAGAACAGCCTCAGCTGAAGCTATAAGTGGAATAGGAAAAAATACTATAAAAGCAATACCTACTCTAATTAATGCTCTTAATGATGATGATTGGAGAGTTCGAAATAGAGTAATTAATACATTATCAGAAATTGGAGAACCAACGATTCCTTATTTACTTGATATTCTTGAACATAAAGAGAGAGTTGTAAGAGAAGGAGCAATTGAAACTTTAGGCGAATTGAGGGTGTCAAATCCAGAAATTATAGAAAAAATGGCCAAATTACTCCGTGATAAAAAAGAAACTGTAAGAGGCAAAACAGCTGATGCCCTTCGAAATATTGGCGAACCCAGTATTCCATTCATTATAAAGGCTTATGATAAAACACACATTCCTCTTAATATTAAAACTTCTTTTAGCTTTTTCATTTATTTAATCATTCTAGCTATAAGTTTATTATTCACCCTATATCCTCCATCACTAATTTTTATACTCGATATTTTAAATTTGTGGTTTATATATGACTTAATATATTCTATTTGTGTAATTTATATCATATTGTATTGTATATTTAGCATTATTGATATCGTAAAATTTAGTCTTGGAGATTATTTATGGTTTCATAAGCTATTAGATCTAGGTAACAAACATAAAGTTTTGTTGATATCTTCCATAGGGGGAATTGGCATAAGTAAAGAAGAACCAATAAATTTCGTAATTAAACAACTGAAAAGTAAAAAAAAATATATAAGACTAGAAGCCGCAAGAACTTTAGGAAAAATAGGAATTAACTCTAAAGAAGCTCTTAAAGCTTTGGAAGTGACTTTAAAAGACTCTAAAGCTAATGTAAGACGAGAGACAGCACTCTCTCTTGGAAAGCTCGGTCCATTTGCCATCGATGCAATTCCCTCTCTAATTGGGGTTTTATCCGATAAGAATAAAGATGTAAGATGGAGAGCAACAGAAGCATTAGGTAAAATTAATGTGGATACTAATGAAGTAATAACTGCATTACAAGGTATGATTCATGATGAATGCGATTATGTATGTGAAGCAGCTGATTTAGCTATTGATAATATAAAAGAAAACACATAAAATTACGATATAATTTCTTTTTATATTATTTTATTTAAAATAAAATTAATAAGACACTATTCTTTAATATTAAAAATAATACTAAAAGGAGTGAAAATAATTTGAGTGAAGATGCCTATAAAACAAAGCCTTGGCTAAAGAATTATGATAAAGGTGTACCAGCGCATATAGATTACCCAGAAATCAATATTTATGAATTTTTGGTGAATTCTGCAAAAAATTTTGGTGGTCGTACAGCACTTTGGTTTTTGAAAAATAAAATTTCTTATAAAAAGTTGGATGATATCACTGATAGATTAGCAACAGCATTAGTAGACCTTGGAGTTAAAAAAGGAGATGTTGTTGCGATAATGATTCCAAATTTTCCGCAATTTATAATGAGTTATTATGGAATATTAAAAGCAGGTGCCATTGTCACTGCTTGTAGCGTACTCCATACAGAACATGAGTTAGCATACCAATTAAATGATTCAGGAGCAGAAATAATAATAGCATGGGATAACCAAGTCGAAAAAATAAATAATATTCGAGATAGAACTCGACTAAGACATGTAATCATCACAAATGTATTCGATTATTCACCAATGGCTCCAAGAAATCCTCCAGAAATATCTGGTACTCTGCAATTTTTAAACCTTATAACTAATACAAAACCAAATCCTCCTAAGTTTGAAACTCATCCAAAAGAAGATATTGCTTGTCTTCAATATACTGGTGGGACTACAGGCTTACCTAAAGGAGCAATGCTTACTCATTATAATCTTGTTTCAAATTGCGTTGCTGTTGTTGCTTGGGGTACTGATGAACTTAGAAGAGGAAAAGAGACAATTCTGACAAACTTACCACTTTTCCATATTTATGGACAAACAGTATGCATGAATATGCATGTATATATTGGTTCTACTATTGCGCTTAATCCGGATCCTCGTGATCAAAAATCATTATTCGAGATGATCAAATCAACAAGTCCAACTATGTTTCCTGGTGTGCCTACAATGTATATGCGATTATTAGAAAGGGATGATCTCGAAGATTATGCAAAAGATATGAGATCTATAAGAATTTGCAATACAGGAGCAGCTCCAATGCCACCAGAGGTACTTAAAGATTTTGAGGAAAGAACAGGAAGTAAAATTCTTGAAGGGTATGGTATGACTGAATCATCTCCAGTAACACACACTAATCCATTTAAAGGAGAGCGAAAAATTGGATCAGTAGGCATGCCTATTCCAGATACAGAAGTAAAAATTGTTGATATTGAAGATTATACTAAAATTATGCCATTAGGAGAATCAGGAGAAATAATGATAAAAGGTCCTCAAGTTATGAAAGGATACTGGAATAAACCCGAAGAAACTGATAATCAGATAAAGGATCGTTGGCTATTAACAGGTGATATCGCTAAGATGGACGATGATGGCTATTTCTACATAGTAGATAGAAAGAAAGATATGATAAATGTAAGTGGGTTTAAAGTATATCCCAGAGAACTTGAAGATGTCTTATTTGAAAATGAAGCTATAGAAAATGCAGCAGTTATAGGTGTTCCAGATCCTAATCTACCTGGCAGTGAAAAAGTGAAAGCATACATAGTCCTTAAGGATGGTTTTAAAGAATCAGATGAGATGATAGCAGAGATAAAAGAGTTTTGTAGAAAAGTTGTTGCGCCCTATAAAATACCAAAATTTATTGAATTCAGAAAAGAACTTCCTGAAACTCTCGTAGGGAAAGTTTTAAGAAAAGATTTAAAAGAAATAGAAGCAAGAAGGCGGGGAGAGGAAGTCTAAGCTCTTCATATCTTTATTTTCTGCTTATTTTTTAATATATATTTCATTATTTTCATTTTTTATGACAATCTTTTTCTTTTGCTAGCGAATAATTCATTATGATAAGATATGAATGAAGAAGAAATCATAAATAATATTAGAAGATTTGTCCAAAATTCAACTGATTCTAATAAAATTCATGGTTTTGGGCATACAGAAAGAGTTTATAATATGTGTATATATATTGGTCATAAATTGCAAGCAAATTTATTTCTTCTTAGAATAGCTGCGTTATTGCATGATACTGGTCGATACACTGAGAATTTTAACCAAAAAAATAAAAATCATGCTGAGGTTTCCGCAGAGATAGCTTTGAAGTATATAAATACATCTAATTTTCCCTTTCAAAAAAGTGACATTGAAAACATATATCATAGCATTCAATCGCATTCATTTTCAAATAAAATTACACCAAAAACACTTGAAGCCAAAATTCTTTCAGATGCAGATAAATTAGATGCCCTTGGTGCTATTGGATTATACAGAACCATTGGATTTACCATAAAAAATAATGGTAATCTCCATGATGTTATTAATCATCTCGAAAATAAAATTTTCAAATTAAGAGAAATGCTTTTTCTTGATATTTCAAAAAAAATCGCTCAAAAAAGACTTGAAATTTTAAATTTATTTTATAAAGAGATTAAGAGTGAAATCTAGCAGTTATTCAAATTAGATAACTAAAACTTATTTTTAAAAAAAAATAATTTTTTTAACTACGATTTGTTCATTTTCATAAAGTATGAAAAATTTATAAATTTATATTAAATTTAATCTAAAGAGTCAGAATGATCGAAAATGACACATTTTAAAGCCTACCCTTTTACTGCTATAGTAGAACAAAACCTTATGAAACTTGCATTGATTTTAAACGCAATTAATCCAAAAATTGGTGGCGTTCTAATTAAGGGAACAAAAGGAACTGCGAAATCAACTGCTGTTAGAGCACTAGCTGATCTACTCCCCGAAATTGAAATAATTAAGGATTGTCCTTTCAATTGCAACCCTCACAATCTTAAGGAGTCATGTCATTCTTGTCAACATAAAATAATTGACAATAAATTAACTGATAATGATATAGAAAAGCGAAAAATGCGTGTTATTAATTTACCCATAAATGCTACTGAGGATAGAGTCGTCGGAACAATTGATATCAAGAAAGCTTTAGAAGAAGGCTTGAAGGCATTAGAACCAGGAATTTTAGCTGAGGCAAATAGAAATATTCTTTATATAGATGAAGTAAATCTCCTAGCTGATAATGTAGCAGATGTTTTACTAGATAGTGCTGCGATGGGGATAAATATTATTGAACGGGAGGGAATTAGTGTCCATCACCCATCTAATTTTATCTTAGTAGGAACAATGAATCCAGAAGAGGGAAATTTACGGCCTCAACTTTTAGACAGGTTTGGATTAAGCATGGAAGCAAAACCTATTTTAAATATAGATAAACGAGTCCAGATTATTAAATATGCAGAGCAGTATCATAACGATCCTCATGAATTTTATGATAAGTTTGAGAATAGCCAAAAAGAATTGAGCTCTAGAATTATAAATGCTCGTAAAATCTTGGATAAGGTTCAAATTACTGAAGAACAATTAAAAAGGATTGCTCAACTATCAGTTCAATTAGATATTGACAGTCATAGAGCAGATATTACAATTAATTTAACAGCAAAAACTATTGCCGCTTTTAATGGGAGGATTACAGTATGGGATGAAGATATTAAAATTGCTACTAAATTGGCTTTAGCTCACCGCTTAAGAAAACTTCCCTTTGAGGAAAATACAATAAATGAAGATGAGATTGATAAATTTTTTGATGAACAACTAAAAATCGAGGAAGAAACTAATATACAGTATGATTCTGATGAAGGAGATGAAAAGGAAATCATAAATATTAAAGAAAGAGTATTTGGAATTAATCGAAGCATAAGAACAGATGATGTATTGGAAAAAAAAAGAATTAAAAAGAATATGAACACTTCTGGTCAACGATTATTACATCCCACTCAAGATAAAAAGGGTAAATATATTAGTGGACAGAAGCCAAAAAATTTCAATTTTAAAACATCAACAGATATTGCCGTTCTTCAGACCATTAATGCTGCGGCATTAGAATCTGAAAATAAAGAAATTATTAAAAATGGTGGAAAAATAAAGGTAAAAGATGACCATATCCATATTAAAAATAGAAGCGGAAAATCAAGTTATTTGATTATCTTTTGTGTAGATGCTTCAGGTTCAATGGGTGCAAATGAAAGGATGGAAACAGTTAAAGGCGTAATTTTTTCACTCCTTCAATCTAATTATGTCTATAGAGATAAGGTCTCATTAGTAGTTTTTCGAGGAGAAACTGCCGAAATTATCTTGCCTCCCACTAAAAGTACTGATTTAGCTTATAAATTATTAAAGGAAATCCCAACAGGTGGTACAACGCCTTTAGTAACAGGTTTGAGTAAAGCTTTAAATATTGCTCTCGAAGAGAAACGAAAGAATACTGGATATATCCCAATGATTACACTTATAACTGATGCGCGGGGAAATGTCTTTTTTAAGGATCCAATCGATGATATACTAAATATTGGAAAAGAAATTAAAAAAAATAAGATAGATATGATAATTATTGATACTGAAACTACGGATATAAAACTAGAAATGAATAAAAAGCTTGCAGAGTCATCAAATGCATTATATTATCATATCGATAGCATGAATAAAGAAAGTGTGAGCAGAATATTAGCAAATGAAGGAATTATGAATACAAAAACATGAATAATAATTATGAGTGCTAGTGATATTAAATCAAAAACGTTGCCCCAAATAACCTTAATTACAGCTTCTGTTTTTTTAAAATGGCTAACCGAGGCAATTGATGATATTTATAGACAATTAGGCAAGATTTTTGAGTTTAAAATCTATTTTCTTAAAGATCTAGACTCAGGAAGGATATCAGAGAAGGAATTAATTAATATCATCTATAAATCGAATATTATGCTCCTTGATATTCGTGGAAATACCCCCACAGTCGAAGTTTTGGTAAACACATACAAAACAATTGAAGAAGAAACTCCTGATTTATTTGAAAGAATCCAAATCATCGCTCTTGTAGGTGGAAATAGTGAGATAAGAGGACTAACTAAAATGGGGTCATTTCAAGCACGCAAAATTCCATCTCCAAGCACTAAAGGATATTCCATTGATGAAGTCCCTGATTTAACTAATGCTGTAAGATTTGGTCAGAGAATGACCAATTTCTTGAAATTCTTAGGTAAAGTATTTCCGGTAAAAACACTTAAACATGCCCGATCCTGGGTTATGATGATGGATTATTGGGTACATGGATTAGGTGGTATTGCCGCTAATCATAAAAATATGCTTCTTTTCCTTTTAAAAAACTATCTTGGGCATAAAAGTATTCAAGTTGAGAAACCAAAAAAAATTCCTCCATATGGGATCTTTGATCCATTATTAAATGAATACTTTCAATCTTCTGAAGAGTATTTTCAAAAGAAAAAATTTAACCCTACCAAACAAACCATAGGAATTTTTTACTACGGTGGTTTATATTTTGAACAATCTCTCCCCATTGTTGAGCAATTTATCGATAATCTTTCAGAATTTAATATTCTTCCCGTTTTTTCTGATGTATTAACCAACGTGGAAGCTTATGAAACTTTATTCTTCCAAGACGGAAAAAATTTAGTTAGTGCTATCATTAACCTTCAGTATTTTCAATTAAATGGTGGACCTTTTGGCGGAGATAGTTCGAAAACTTTAAATTTATTTAAAAAAATGGACGTACCTCAATTTAATCCAATTATTCAGTATGATATGTCTTTTGAAGAATACTCCAAATCAAAGGAAGGAATTATACCAATTAATCAGTTAATAGCAATTGTTATGCCTGAATTAGACGGCAGATTGGAGATGACAACTGTAGGATTGCTTGAAGATTTAGGATTTTCAGATCAAGTTAACTCTAATATTTTAGAAGTAAAGCCATTAAAAGAAAATTTAGCAGCCTATTGCCTAAGAATTAAAAAGTGGTTGGCACTAAGACTAAAAAAAAATGGGGATAAAAAAATAGCGATAATTGTGTATAATTACCCTCCAGGGGAAGATAAAATCGGAAATGCAGCATATTTGGATGTTTCAGAATCCATAAAGAAACTCATAACAAAAATGATTGACGAAGGATATCATATAGAAGATTTTTCGAATGATAGCAACTTAATGGATTTATTTATAAATTTTGGTATAGTAAATCTACCAAAATATACTGATATTAAGGATTATAAAGGGATAAAATTAGATCTTCAACTCTATAATCAATTCTTTAAAACTTTTTCTTTAGAAAAACAAAGCGAGATTATTCAATATTGGGGTAAACCACCGGGAGATATAATGACGATTAACTCGCATATTAAATTACCTATAATTCAATTTGGCAATGTATATCTCTGCGTTCAGCCATCAAGAAGTAAAGTGGCAGGTGATAGTAATGAATATCATAATAAGAATTTACCACCTCATCATCAATATTTGGCTTTCTATTATTATCTTGAAAAGATTTTAAAAATAGATGCATTAGTCCATGTGGGTACACATGGAACTGAGGAATTTCTCCCTGGGAAAGAATGTGCTGGTTGGATTGATGATTATAATTTAAAGTTACTGGGGTCACTCCCAAATATATATTATTACCATATAACAAACACAAGTGAGTCTGCTATAGCAAAGAGAAGAGGTAACGCATTGATTATAAACCATGCAGGACCTACCTTCCAAGAGTCAGGATTATACGATGAATTCGATAAATTAGAAGAATTAATATCGGAATTTCAGAAGATTGTTCCTTCTTCAGACTCTTATTTATTACCCGATCAAAAAGATACAAGAATCAATGATTTGACCCAAGAAGTTAGAGAATTAGCTAATTCCATGAATCTTGATTATAATACTATTTCAGAATTAGAAGATAAACTCTATCGATACAAAGAAAGCATAATACCTATGGGCTTACATACTTTAGGAATTCAATACACACTTCAACAAAAACTGAATCTTATAAAAAATATCATAATTCACTCTTCAGAAAAACCTTCATATATAGAGGATTTTTTATTCTATTTTAGGATAGATAATGGATCTATAAATATGGAAAAACTAGAAAGCTTTTTGAAAGATTACTATGAACTATATTCCTTGAAAACTCCATTAGGAGATATTAATCAAAATTTAATAACCCTTTATGATATTGCCGATGGTTTAATTGAACTTGTTACTTTCTGGATACAAGATTTAACAAATAAAATCGATGAAACTTTAGAATTAGACAATCTTATCCATGCATTAGAAGGGGGTTATATTGAACCCGGATTAGGAGGAGATCCTATCCGTTCTCCACATATTTATCCAACAGGGAAAAATTCCTATGGGTTTGATCCCCGACTTATCCCTAATTCTACCGCACTAAAACGTGGAGATCTAATCGCAGAAAAGTTAATCCAAGAATATAAGAATAGTCACAATAGCTGGCCCGAGACAGTAAGCGTAGTTCTATGGGCGTTTGAAACTATGAAAACTGGAGGAGAAACTATTGGTCAAATTTTTAATTATTTAGGAGTTAAACCTGTTAAAAATAAATCTATTTGGACTACTGAGTTAGAGGTTATACCATTAGAAGAAATGACCCATCCTAGAATCAATGTTATAATTACTATATGTGGAATCTTTCGGGATACATTTCCTTATCATTTAGAATTAATTAATAAAGCAATTGAATTAGTAGCAGATTTAGATGAAAGTCTTGAACATAACTATGTGAAAAAATCAATTTTAACATTGAAAAATAAAGGATTAGAGAATGCTGATGCACGTGTATTTGGACCACCTCCCGGGAAATATAATACAAATTTAACAGAGATTATATCTGCTGGAAAGTGGGATGAGGAGAATGAATTAGCAAAGGATTATCTTAGAAATATGAGTTTTGCTTATATGAAAAACCAAAAAGTAAAGCAATTAGTAGAGAATTTTTCCCAAAATATAAATGAAATTGAAATTATGAGCCAAATTCGGGATTCTAGTGAATATTCAATAACAGATTTAGACCACTATTATGAATTTACTGGTGGACTAGCGCGTACCTATAAAGAAATAAGTGGAAAGGAGGCAAATATATATATTGCAGATTCTTCTAGTAAAGAGATAAAAGTAAACACACTACAAGAAAATATCAG
>Ga0307433_1000676_pt1 | contig 23918 bp, 21 predicted proteins | sample SalMarWE160210MG_FD_202166 | JGI IMG/M metagenome (GOLD analysis project Ga0307433, IMG submission 202166) | Salt marsh sediment microbial communities from the Plum Island Ecosystem LTER, Massachusetts, United States - WE1603-210 | ecosystem: Environmental > Aquatic > Marine > Intertidal zone >... | reverse complement strand
AACCTGGGAAATCGCCTTCGCCACTGGTGTTCTCCCCAATATCTACGCATTTCACCGCTACACTGGGGATTCCATTTCCCTCTGCTGTTCTCAAGTCCCTCAGTATCAAATGACCCCTTCTGATTAAGTCAGAAGATTTCACATCTGACTTAAGGAACCGCCTACGCTCCCTTTACGCCCAGTAAATCCGAATAACGTTCGCCTCCTACGTATTACCGCGGCTGCTGGCACGTAGTTGGCCGAGGCTTATTCCTTAGGTACCGTCAGAATTCTTCCCTAAGAAAAGAGGTTTACAACCCGAAGGCCTTCTTCCCTCACGCGGTGTCGCTGGGTCAAGCTTTCGCTCATTGCCCAAGATTCCTTGCTGCTGCCTCCCGTAGGAGTTGGGGCCGTGTCCCAGTCCCCATCTGGCTGACCATCCTCTCAGACCAGCTACTGATCATCGCCTTGGTAGGCCATTACCCTAACCAACTAGCTAATCAGACGCAAGCCCCTCTCGGAGCACCCTAAGGCTTTAATAACCAAGCATTTGCTTCGTTACCACATGGGACATTAGCTCGCCTTTCGGCAAGTTATTTCCCACTCCAAGGCAGGTTACTTACGCGCTACTCAGCCATTCGCCACTACCGAGCACATAACAAGTTACGCGCTCAGCCGTTCGACTTGCATGCATAAGGCGCACCGCCAACGTTTATTCTGAGCCAGGATCAAGCTCTCTACTCAAAACCTTCCTTCCACTATTCAATTGTTAAAGTACCCAAGCATAGATATTCTACAGTAATTCTCCCTGCTCTGTCAACTTTTTCCCCCTGGCTCAAAGATAAAGTAATACCTTAATCCACAAATCCACATTGTTAGGACAAGTTTGACATTAAGTAAATTTTTCATTATAGTTTTTATACGAGGCCCCGTGGTGTAGCGGTTTAACATGCCACCCTGTCACGGTGGAGATCAGGGGTTCAAATCCCCTCGGGGTCGCCACTTCAATACATAGGCTGACAGCCCTTCACTAAGTCAGATTTATCGCTTTGTTTTTTTGAGCATGCGGCTTATAGTCACAACTTCGGAAAGGCAAGCAGTGTTGTTAAAGGCTGGGTAACACTTCGCTACTTCGTGTGATACCGGCTGGCCGTCACAGCATACTATAATTATCGCCCTTAGCTATTGGTCTGGACAGTTCCTGATTCCTGTCTAGATAGCGGTTCTTCCGAAATAAATTAGCACGATGACGATAATGAGCAAAAACCAGTATAAAGCAGGAACCGGCCCCCACCACTGTTTATGCCACCAGATTTTTCCTTTGCGGAAGCTTTTAATCCCATAATGTGGATTTAAAACAAACCACAAGAAGTCTTCTATAAAAACCATGCCTACATAAAAGCCAAGAAGCAGACTTTCTAACCGCCAACTCCACGGAACAAAAAACAACGGCAGATGAACGATGGCAATCAGAAACAGCGTCATAAAAAAGTGGTAGCCTGTTATCGGGCGCCCACCCATCAACTTGACGAGCAATCCCTTTTCTATACGCCAGCCAGGTAGTTTCGCTGCCCAACCATCCTTACCCTCGATTTGGATTTCCCAGAAGGCGAGCAGAAAGGCCAGGAAAACCATAAAAACGAGTAATCCTATAATCATTACTACCTTTTCCCGTCTTTTGTGGCTAGTTTACCATTCTTCAATCCATTTTGATGACATGGGTTACAAGACAAGAATGAGCAACGGCAATTCGGTACATCACACAAACCGCCCTTTTATGACTCAGCTAGGTCGTTTTTGTGTATTGAGTTATACCACGACGGCAATTCCTTTTCGAAAGTTAGGGCCATATTTCTATTTGGTCAGGCCAGGATTTCTTCATAGCCGCAGACCAAACCATATCAATATAATTCAAGATACTGGCTCAGGATTGGCTTGCTGGCCTCATTGGGACCAATGGCAATCGGCATGGGGCAATATAGCATGCAGAACCCCCTAGAAGCTGTAACTTCTCCTTATATTGGTTTCCGGAAATCCTTCCTGACCTTTAAACTCTTTCTTTTAATCTTGAGCCGGGTGAAATTTCCACCCTGTTTCGCCCATTCTCTTTAGCCTTGTATAGAGCCTCGTCAGTGCGAGAAATAAGAGAATGGGCATCTTCATCTGGTTCCCAACTGGATAGCCCCTGGCTCACAGTTACAGCAAATACATTCTCGCCAGAGTCTTTCATTTCAGTGCTCTCGATCACACTTCGAATTCGCTCAGCCACAACCAGAGCGGAGGACAAATCGGCTAGGGGCAAAAGAATGATAAACTCCTCTCCTCCATACCGTCCCGCTACGTCAGTATTGCGGATATTCCGACAAATTAAAGTCGCAATCTTCTCTAAGACCTCATCTCCAGTGAGGTGTCCGTATTGGTCGTTGACCCTCCTAAAAAGGTCGACGTCCAGCATGCTCAGGCTGAAATTCTCTTGGTATCGCTTGGCACGATTGATTAACTCACCCAGCTTGTCTAAAATTGCTTGTCGATTGTACAATCCGGTCAGCGAATCAGAATTTGCCAGTCTTTCCAGTTCTTTCTTGTCGGCCCTGGCTTGCTGTAGCTGGGTCCATTTATCCAGCGCAGCATCAATAGTGTTCACCAGCTTCTCCTGAGACAGGTTGTTCTTTGACAGGTAACCAACCGCTCCCTCCTGAAGGGCCTCCACTGCGACTTCCTCAGTTCCAGACCCGGTCAACATGACTACGGGAGCAAGCTGTCTTTTTGCGATTTCTGGAAGCCAATCCATCCCCGATTTCCCTGGCATTTGGTTATCCATCAAGACCAGGTCAATTCTACCTTTGTCCAGAGCGTTCTGGATTTCCTCTGTCCGGCTGGCCTCCAGCAGCACCATTTCCCTGCCGGTTACTTGCTGTAAGTAAGTTCGAACCAGCTTGCGGTCTGCCGGGTCATCGTCGCAGATGAGTATTTTAAGCAGTGATTGCCCTGTTTCCGGCATCATCAGTCCTCCTTGGGTATCCGCTTGCAGAGCACAAACCAGTATTCCTCAAGTTTCTTCATACCATCCTTAAATTCCTCCAGGGTCACCGGTTTATGCACATATCCGCTAGCTTGCAGTTTATAACTGTCTATAATGTCCCGCTCTGCATCCGAAGTTGTCAGGATAACTACGGGAATCTGTTTCAACTCTTCGTCTTGCTTGACCTGCTTCAAAAATTCCTTCCCTCCCATCCCGGGCATATTCAAATCCAGCAGAATCAAGTCAGGCTGAGGAGTTCCATTGTTGTAATTCCCGCAGTGGTGCAAAAATTCCAGCCCTTCTTCACCAGTCTGTACGATGTAAAGGTCATTACCAAGTTTTTCGTTTCGCAGAGAGGTCTTAATTAACTTCTGGTCTGCTGGGTCATCCTCCACCAGTAATATGACAAGCGGCGCTAATCCATCCATCATTAACCTCCTTTCTTTAGCTTTCTTTTAGGTAACTTTCTTTTAGGTAACTTCCTCTTGGCAGCGTGAACCAGAATGTTGATCCTTTGCCAGGAGTTGACTTTACTCCAATGTTGCCCCCGTGACGCTCTACAATTTTCTTGCAACTGGCCAGCCCAATCCCAGTTCCCTCATATTGTGCTCGGGAATGAAGGCGTTTGAACATGACGAATAATTGTTCATGGTATTTCTCATCAATTCCTATTCCATTATCTTCTACCTCTATTCGAACCATCTTGTTCTCTACCCCATGGGCACGGATAGTTATATCCGGGGGTATTCCTTCTTTATGGAACTTTAGCCCGTTCCCAATCAGGTTCTGGAAGAGTTGGGTCATCTGAATCGGGTCGGCCTGAACTGGCGGCAGTGGCTCTGGAATATGAATAGTTCCCCGAGTTTCATCCAGCAAAGTTGCCAGTTCCAACTTCTTCAATTCCTCTATTACCTCATTTAAAAACACCTGTTGGGGAGGCTTGGCCTTAGTGGTGAGCCGAGAATAGCTAAGCAGAGCCTCTATCATATCCTGCATCCGCCGAGAACCGTCTATCATAAACTCAAGGTTTTCCTGCTCGTCCTCATCCAGTTTTCCCTTCAGCGAATCCTGAAGGAGTGAGCCGAAGGAAGAAATCTTCCTAAGCGGTTCCCGCAGGTCATGGGAGGCGACATAGACAAAATCCTGGAGTTCTTTGTTAGCCCCCTCCAGCTTTTGGTTGCTCTTCTTTATGTCTTGGAGCAGAGCTTCTCGTTCTTCCTCTGCTCGCTTGCGCTCGGTAATGTCTCTGACAATGGTGATGTGACCAACCACATTGTCCGAAGCATCCTTCAGCACATTAGTACTTAACTCACCGGGAAACTCAGACCCATCTGCCCTGAGCAGGGTGTATTCGACGCGTCCAATTGCTTCCCGTTTTATAGCTTTTTTCATGTGGGCTGCTATTTTCTCGTGGTCGCGAGGAGCAACCAGCTCAAAGGCGTTTTTCCCTCGAATCTCATCCTTGGACCCGAAGCTATGCATCTCCACCGCCCTTTGGTTTACCTCGGTGATGTTACCCTTCAAATCAATAACCGATATCCCATCGGTGACTGACTCAAACATTTTCCGTAACTTTTCTTCCGAATCTCGCAGTGTTTCTTCCATCAGCTTGCGCTCGGTGATATCTCTGGTAAGCTCAAGACAGGAAACAATCCTTCCCCCGGCGTCTCTGATGGGATTAGCCGTATTCTCCCAGAAGGTAACCTCCCCCGAAGGTACTACCACCCTCCTTTCCGAGGTGTGTGACTTGCCGTCCTCAAACGCCTTTTTTACCGGGCACCCATTACACAGCTTGTCTCTACCTTCGTAGACTCGGTAGCACTTCTCCCCCAGGTGGTCACCGAAAACTCCCCTCACCAACGTATTTTGATAAATAATGTTATAGTCTTTATCCTGTATGGTGAGACCATATTCTAAGGCATCTACTAGTGACTGTAGCTTATTCTTCTCGGCTTGAAGCGCCTCCTCTGCCTGCTTGTGCGCGGTGACGTCTACGAAGGTCCCCATAGATGCCCGTCTCCCACAGTACTGGACGGAGGAAACTGACTTCACTACCCAGTGAATGCTGCCGTCCTTGTGAATCACCCTGAATTGGTCTGGCACGCTGAGTTCTCCCTTCAGCATCTTTATGGCATTTTCTCTGACCATCTTCCTGTCTTCGGGAACGATAAGCTCTAGAGAATCCCTGCCCAGCAATTCACCTTCCCTGTAGCCGGTGTTATGCTGGAAGGTGGGGTTGGTATAGCAAAACTTTCCATCCTGTATGATGCAAAGTCCAACTGGCGATTTGTTGGCCAGAGTCTCGAATAAGTCTTCTGTCTCCGTTTCTTTGACCGCTAATCTCATGTGTCCACCCTTTTATCTTCTCCGATTTATCGCAGTAACGGGGCCGGTCCTCGTTCTAATGGTCTTCATCTGAGCTGCGCTAAATAGGCTCCAGCCCCGGTTACTCGACGTCGAAAAATATTCCTTCTTTTATCCTCCTGAAACTACTCAGCTATGCCATACTATGCTATATATACTATGGCTTACGTTTGGGAAAGTGTCAATCACCCATTTGTACCGTTTATTCCGTTACTTTAGTTCCGGCCTGTTCGGCGGCTCTTGTCCATTGAATACCTGATACGATGCACCGACACCGCGTCTACAGTCATCTATCCCGACTGGCCATCAGTGGAGTGAGGTCGCGATATTCTGAAACAGCGGCTGGCATGAATGAGATGTCGCTCACGAAATTGTTGAGTTTCATCTTCGATTTTCTTCAGTGTTGCTGCGGGGCGTTGGAGTGAGTAAATTGCACAATCCCGAGTTTTGTTCAACGGTAATATAGTATTTCCCAGTGCGCTAAGAGATGCAAGGCAAATTAGCCAAGATATTGCTTGCCAGCATAGTTAGTTGACGCCAACCCAATAAAGGGTTATTATTAACATGAAATGTTTTGTTTCTATTATATCAACGAAATAAAGAGGAAAGATGGACTATACATTCATGATAGGTGGCCTTGCTCTTGTCTTGGGCATCCTTATTGGGTACTTTATCAGGCAGCTAGTAGCCAGGCGGGAGATTCAAAAAACAAGAAAAGAGGCACAGAACTTATTAGATGAGGCAACAACCAAGTATAATGAGCTACTCCATGCAGCTAGAGAAGAAGCTATCAAGGTTGGCAAGGCTGCCGAGGCAGAAAGCAAGGAACGTCGCCTCGAAATACAACGAATAGAAAAGCGTGCCGGCCAGAAAGAAGAGGCGCTGGAGCGGAAGGTAGAGGCTGTAGAGCGACGTGAGCGTGATTTAGATAGCAAGAAAGAGGATATTGAGAGGGCAACAGCTGAACTTCAGACAATAAGAGAAAAACAGCTGGCAAAGTTAGAATCCATCTCCGGCACATCCAGTGAAGAAGCAAAAACTCTCCTGATTCAAGAGCTAAAACAGGAGGTTGAAGAAGAAGCCTCGCAACAAGTCAGGGTGTGGGAGGCGCAAATAAAGGAAGAGGCCGATGAAAGGGTTCGGGATATTCTGGCCACAGCTATTCAAAGGTGTGCTACTGATGTTGTCTCGGAAACCACAATATCCGCTGTCCCCCTCCCCAGTGACGAGATGAAGGGGCGGCTCATTGGGCGTGAAGGACGCAATATCCGAGCCTTAGAGCAAGCTACTGGTGTTGATCTTATCATCGATGATACTCCGGAGACAGTTACCATATCCAGCTTTGACCCTGTGAGGCGTGAAGTAGCTCGCCTTGCCTTAAGCAAACTTATCCTTGATGGGCGCATTCATCCAGCCCGAATTAAGGAAATAGTAGACAAAACCAAAACAGAGGTTGAAGCTACTGCCCGTAGTGAGGGTGAACGGGCTGCTTACGAAGCTGGAGTGCCAGGCTTACATCCTGAACTAATCAAGCTACTTGGCCAGCTTAAATTTCGTACCAGTTATGGTCAGAATGTTTTACTTCACAGTCTCGAAGTTTCTCATCTGGCGGGGATGTTGGCTAGCGAAATTGGGGCTAATGTCAATATCGCTAAGAAAGCCGGTCTGCTTCATGATATTGGAAAGGCAATAGACCATCAAACAGAGGGCCCGCATGCTCTGATAGGTGCTGACCTGGTTAAGCAGTGGGATAAAAATCCAGAGGTGGTTCAAGCCATTGCTGAACATCATGGCGAGGCAGAGACTAGTACTGTCATGGGCTTTATTGTTGCTGCTGCCGATGCCATAAGTGGTTCGCGGCCTGGCGCAAGACGTGAGTCCTTGGAACAATATTTGAATCGTGTTAAGGACTTAGAGGACATAGCAGCCGATTTTCCTGGCGTGGAAAAGTCTTTTGCTATCCAAGCTGGACGTGAAGTGCGCGTCATGGTGAAACCAGATAAAGTTGACGATTTAACCGCTGTGAGATTGGCTCGGGATATTTCTAAGAAGATAGAGGAGAGCCTGACCTATCCTGGCCAGATTAAAGTAGTAGTGATAAGGGAGACTACGGCGATAGATTACGCTAAGTAGATTTGAGAATACTGGCAATAGGCGACATCATCGGCAAGCCTGGTAGGAAAGCAGTGAAGGGAATCCTACCAGGCTTGCGCCATGAGTATAATATTGACCTCGTAATAGGCAATGGTGAGAATGCTGCCGGTGGGATAGGGCTGACCCCAGGTACAGCAGAAGAGCTTTTCGATTCTGGAATTGATGTCATAACCACAGGCAATCACATCTGGGCTCAAAAGGAGATTATCCCTTACCTAGAGAGCGAACCTCCTATTCTCCGCCCATTGAATTATCCACCGGCAAATCCCGGTCGTGGCTATTTGCTTAAAAAAAAGGCCCTGATAGTTAATCTACTTGGGCGTGTTTTCATAGGCAATTTTGATTGTCCCTTTCGAGCCATGGATCAGCTACTGGCTGAGTTCGAACATAAATCAATCCCTATTATTGTTGACTTTCATGCTGAGGCGACCTCGGAGAAAGTGGCCATGGGTAGATACCTCGATGGACGAGTCAGCGCTGTTCTCGGCACCCATACCCATGTGGGCACTATTGATGTTCACATACTGCCCGGAGGCACTGCTTACGTCACCGACATAGGCATGGTTGGCCCTATAGATTCGGTTATCGGGGATGACCCAAATTCTGTAATCGATCGCTTCCTTACCCAGATGCCTAGTCGGCTATCAGTTGGAAAGGGGAATGTCAGTTTTGATGCAATTCTGGTCGAAGTGGATAAAAATACCGGCAAGGCAGTGGATATAAAGCGTATCCAAAAAATAACGGACTAGGAAGAAAGAGCATTCAGCGCTGGTTTAGCTAAAACCCAATAACTAGGAAAGCCTCACCTTTTCTATCACCTTGGACATTATTTCGCCAGCCCTACCCTGGATAAGCACTGTGGCGTAGTGGTCGAGGGGTGGTGGAGTTAAATTAACGATAGCTAACCTGGCCCCAGCCTCTCTGGCATATGTTGGCATATAGGCAGCGGGGTAAATGACGAGAGTGGAACCAATGACAATAAAAAGGTCGCAGTTCTGCGAGCGGCGGGCAGCCTCCCGTAATGTCTCCTGGGGTAATGCCTCTCCGAATAACACGGCATCTGGCTTCAGGATACCCTGACAGTCGGGGCAATCGGGAACCTCCACCCCCTCCTTCATCTTTTGTAATACTTCGAGCATCGGAAAGCGTCTACGGCAGCTTAAGCACACCGCCCACCGCGTATTACCATGAAGCTCAAATACCTTGTCTTCAGGGATCCCGGCCTTTTGGTGCAGATTATCGATATTTTGAGTGATGACGCAATCCAATTTGCCCAACTGGTAGAGCTCAGCGACGGCATGGTGGGCGGGATTTGGTTCAGCTTCAGCAAGAAGTCCACCTTCGGCGGACATCTTCCAAACAGTTTTGCGAGCGGCCGGGTTGCTGAGAAACTTCTGAATGGTGAAGTCCTCAGGGTCATACCTGGTCCAGATTCCTCCCGGACCGCGGAAATCGGGTATACCCGACTCCGTGCTTATCCCGGCCCCGGTAAACACGACGACCTTCTTAGATTCTAAGATAAGCCGAGCCAACCGTTCTATCTCTTCCGTCATCTCATCCCTTTCCGCAATACGACCTTTACCACTCTTTCAATACCGCCCAGGTCAGAAATTAGCTCGATATCAGCCTGGGGGAAATAGCTCGTTGTCAATGAAGTTACCCTTTCACCTTGCCCCTGGCCTATCTCCAAAAGAAAACAAGCTTCATAATTAAGTTTTTCCGGCATCTGTTCTAGCATTTGTTGTATTTTATCCAAGCCATCCTCACCACCAGCTAAGGCCATCATGGGCTCAAATTTTTTTATTTCTGGGCTCAAATCTTTAAATTCACGATCTTTAATATAAGGTAAATTGGCTACTATCATATCTACGGGTTGAGGCAATGGCTCAAGCAAATTACCTTGCAAAAGTTCCACCTGGCTGTTAACGGCGTGGCGCCGGCAATTCATGCCGGCTACCCGTAGAGTTGAAGCTGAAATATCCGTGGCATAAATTTTAGCTTTGGGTAATGCTAAGGCAAGGCTGATGGCAATAGCCCCACAGCCTGTGCCGATGTCGGCTATGGTAATTTGCTTTCCCGGGTGGGAAATGCGTTGGGCAAGTTCCACAGCTTTTTCCAAGAGAAGTTCTGTTTCCGGTCTGGGGATAAAAGTGTGAGGGTCAATGCAGAAGTCGATTCCGTAAAATTCGCAGTGCCCTAAAATATAAGCAGTAGGCTCGTGATCAAGGCGGCGTTGGACAAGACGCCGTAGATGCTTTGTTTCTGCTGAAGTTAAGGCCTTCTCTGGCTCTGTGTAAAGCTGTGTTTTAGACATTCTCAAGACATGGCCTAGCAAAAGCTCAGCCTCAACAGAGGCATCGTCAATTCTTGTCCTGAGTAATGTTTGGGTAGCTGATTGTAAAGCTTCGCTTAAAATCATGTAAGAGCTGCTTCCAGTTGTTCAACTTGCTCTTTGCTGAATAGGGCTTCAATGATTTCGTCCAGTTCTCCATCTAAAATCTGTTGAAGGTTGTGAAAACTGGAGCTGATTCGGTGGTCGGTGACCCGGTTCTGAGGGAAATTGTAGGTGCGAATCTTTTCCGCCCGTTGGCCGCTGCCTACTTGCATCCGCCGCTCTTTGTCCATGCTTTCAGATTGCTTCCGTTGTTCCAGGTCCAGCAGCCTGGCCCGAAGCACCGCCATGGCCTTCATCCTGTTTCTTACTTGAGACCTTTCATCCTGGCATGAGGCTACTATGCCTGTGGGTAAGTGCGTGATGCGAACCGCCGTAGTTACTTTATTCACATTTTGCCCTCCGGCCCCCCCACTACGGAAAAATTCCATTTTGAGGTCATCATGATTGATGTTGAGCTCAACCTCTTCTGCCTCGGGCAGGACTGCTACCGTAGCTGTCGAGGTATGAATTCGTCCCGAAGCCTCGGTGATTGGCACTCTTTGCACTCGATGGACACCACGCTCGTGCTTAAAGCGGCTGAAGGCGCCTTTACCCTTGATTTCAAATATTAGCTCCTTGAAACCTCCAACTTCACTTTGGTTGCTATCGATGACCCCTACCTGCCAGCCCTTGGCCTGGGCATATCGGCTATACATGCGAAATAAGTCTGCGGCAAAAAGGCCTGCCTCCCCGCCACCAGTACCAGCTCTTATCTCGACAATAACATCTCTATCAGCATCGGGGTCTTTGGGCATCAGGGAAAGCTTGAGCCGGCGAAGAAGGTCTTCTTGCTGTTCTTTGAGTTTTTTCATTTCTTCCTTGATTAAAGCCGTCATTTCCGTTTCGGCATGGGAATTAAGCAGAGCTTCAAGTTCCGTCAGCTCTTTGTCCTTGGCTTTATACTGATGGTACATGCCAACAATATCTTCAAGGCCAGCCTTCTCCTTGTTTAGCTCTTGAAGCCGCCTGCGGTCAGTGGCTATCTCTGCTCGAGCCAGGAGTTGGCTTAGCTCGTCATAGCGCTTTTGTATTAATTCTAGTTTCTCAAACATACCCAATACTATTATAATACAGTGGCAGAAGCTGCTCAAATTTGAGTTAAGGGAGGTAGAATGAAACTGATGCCAGATTGCTATGAATGCTTGCGCAGATTAATCTACCAAGCTGCTGACCTGGCCACCGATGATGCTTCGCTGAGGCAAAGTGCAATAAAAGAAGCGATAAAGATATTGGATGATGAGTTTTCTTATAGCCAGGTATCTATTGTGATTGCCACCAAGATTAACAAGGTAGTAAGGGAAATGACCCACAATCCTGACCCTTATCGAGCAACGAAGGAAAGGGAGATGACGATTGCCAGGGAATTATATCCTGAGCTGAGATCCCGATATAAAGAGGGCCTTCGAGGTTGCCTTAAGTTGGCCGCAGCAGCGAATGTCATTGATTTCTTCAGAGAGCCTGGTTCTATCAAGGAGGATATCAGAAAACCTGTGAGCTTTGCTCTGGATGACTCCGCGCAGCTTGAGACAAGACTAAAGGAAGCAGGCAAGGTTCTCTATCTGGCGGATAATGCCGGGGAGCTCTACTTCGACCTACCTCTGGTTAAATGGATGAGACGATTTGTTAACGTGATCTACGTAGTTAAACCATCGCCTGTTCAAGACGATTTGACTTTGGAAGATTTGAGGATGTCCGGTCTGGAAGGTGAGTTCGGGAAGGTTATAAGCACGGGTATAGCTTCACCGGGAATAGTATTTTCGCTGGCTTCAGCTCAGTTCAAACAAGAGTTTGAGTCAGCAGACCTTATATTCGCCAAAGGAATGGGACACTACGAGGCTTTGTCCGAACTCCCCCCGGAAGGAAGGTTTTTCTATTGTCTCAAGGCTAAATGCAAACCCGTGGCAAGTTCGCTGGGGGTGCCTATAAACAGCTATGTGGCCATGCTACAATGATTCAGGTTTGTCCCCAGCCATGGAAAATCGCCCCAGAGGGCACTAAGAAGCTCTAGAAAAGGCATGAAATCATAAAATAGAGTAACCCCCCCACACACACACACAAGGATTCCCACCGATCAAGGCAGCCACAAAGTCTCCAGGCCATTGACTCTGCGCTCAGCCTTGGTGATGTTTTTATTGAAATATTTATAATCTCGGCACAGTGAATAAATCAGACTCAAAAGGTTTGGCTTTATTTTTATACCTTTACTGTATAATAGGCAAAATTTAATGAGAAAACCGACTAAAAATGAAGCCTTAATAGGTGGCATATCTCTAACAGTTACTATAGTTTTATCTGTTCTTATAATTCATCATCGAAGCTACATCGACCAAATAGCAGAGTGGGGCTATGTTGGTTGCTTTTTTATCAATGTCCTCGCCAGCGGGACCCTGGCTATGCCCGGCTTTGGGCTTGTTCTTACATTCACACTGGGGGGAGTATTAAATCCTGCCATAGTTGGCGCCGTAGCTGGAATTGGTGAGGCTATAGGTGCTACTGGTGCCTATTTTACGGGATACGCCGGCAGGGGATTATTCCGAGATAGTAACAGCCGCCTTTACCTTCGCTTCAGCAATATTATCGACCGCCACGGCTCTAAAGCTATTTTCCTCATAGCATCCTTAATTACCCCCATTTATTACCCTTTTGCCGTATTTGTGGGCATGATTCGCTTTGGTTGGTTAAGATTTTTCTTCGCCACTTGGGCAGGGAGGACGATCAAAAACATGGCGCTGGCCTATCTAGGATACTACGGTTTGCGCTCCATACTACGATGGCTGGGCTTGGACATTTAACTTGAGTTTCCCAAGCTGTTTTGCTATATTCTTGAACCAAGAGGGGCTGTAGCTCAATCGGGAGAGCGTCTGACTGGCAGTCAGAAGGTAGTGGGTTCGAATCCCATCAGCTCCACCAATCTTATAGCTAAAAAGTTCACAAGGGAAGGGGGTATACCCCAGGGACATCGGTGCTACCCACGACTGGTGGGGATATGATTGGCTCGTAGAAAAAACTGGTTAGTATTAGCATCTGGAGCGTAGATACTCAATTGTAGGGAGTATCACCAATCTCTATGAATCTCAAGTATGTCATCTGACCGCTCTGCAATATTCTGCATAGTGTGTAAGACGAGGCTAGAAACATGGGCTGGTATAGTTCCCTCCCAACTGATGTTGTCTAGTAGGTAAACACCTATTTCGCCAGACTCTATCAGCTGTTCAGCACTCGCAGCGTTCTTCTTGGTGACTCTGCCCTCGGTCATTAATAGTTTACGGGTTAGTTCTAAGTCGTGGATGCAAACATTTATTACCTTATTCCTGGAACGACGCCTGAGGGTTCTGCAATAGAGAATCACGGGGATACTTATTAGGGCTACGAAACCGATTACACCCAGTGTTGGTAATACATTGATATGGAAGACACTGGATAGAAGAGCGATTATAGTGATAATGCCGATTATGCATCCGATGCAAACTTTGCCACTGACTTGCATTTTACCCTCCTACTTCATTAGGTCTTTCAAGATCTGGAAAAGATATGTTTACAAATTATGGCAATATTCCAAGCCTATTCCTTAGTGGCTCCAGAGAAGAATTCTCCATGAATGCTGTTGTTGCTCGTGCGAGTATTCCTTGTCCGACCTTGTATTTTTTCATAGTTTGGGTAATAGCTTTTTCAATAGTTTTATATTTACTGCGACAAGCTTCCTCAATCGCTTGTGGTGAAAACCTCTTATTATCAACTTCGAATAACAACAACTCAAGACCGAACACGAAATCAAAGACCTCGTCAGTGCATTCAGGCGGTCCCTCTGAATATTCAAAGCTTAAGAGGTCTGCGATTGATGATTTATGGTCACGGTATCTTCGTGTATTATCCGAATACTGTATAAGTTTACGCATTGGAATATAATCTTCATCTTTAGCTGTGCATTTTCGTGCTAGTTCCATAACATCGGTAATGTCAATCTTTGGGGGTGATGGAAATATATAATTCTGAGCATCCAATACACCTGCAGCAGCAAGTAAAGAGGCATCATCTGCAAATCTCTCTTTATAAAGGCCTTTCAGTTCCATATAGTACTTAGTTGTGTTCTCTGCGATAAGTGAGAAATTTATTTTCAATGGCCAAAAACTCATTCTCTTTACCTCCGTCTAATCTCATTATATCGTTAGGGAACTGCCAATGGAAGACATGAACAAATAGAGCAAAGGATAGCACTGCACTACGATTGACACCCACTACTGAGGGGGATAGAATCAAAGCGAAAGGTATTATGTTATGACAGAGCCCATTAGAAAAGAAAAATATATAACAGTAATCGGAGCAAACTTCCTTGATTTCGTTGTCTGGGATTTAGTTAAGGAAAGTTTTCTAACATATTGTAATACCAACGCTTCAAAGAAGCGTTTCCAGACACCTATATCAGAACATAGTCGTGCTGCTGCTGCAATTGTCCTCAGTGTTTTGGGAATAGAAGCCTACAGGAATAGAGTCTACTGTCTTGAAAAACGTGAGGTGCGTAGTAGTGTGAGTAATAGCTTATGTGACATGATTACCGAGAAGAGTAATAACTTTCCTGCTAGTAAACTTAAAGATTTACTGGAAGAGGTCTTCGTCGTTAGGGACGTTATAGTGCATAACCATATATACGAAGTAACAGTTGCTTACCAAGGGTCTAATATGATAGGACATCGGCAAAGACGGTTGCAGGGTCGCACTGATGAAAAATATGAAAAGCATGTCAACAAAACGACAAAGAAAACCAATTTGCTGAAACTCAATGTTCAACCCACAAAGATTAGCTTCGAAGACATATTTAAAGTGTTATTAGTTGTTGACTTAACTATCAAGATTATGCAGCAAGTATTTGGTGGTGGGTACATTCCATTCCATGTGAGTCACAAAATTGGTGACCATGATGCTAAGAATCTATCAGAAATCTTAACATACTATTTCGACCATATTCCTAGAGAAAGCTTCGTAACATTCTTGGAAAAGCTTTCGAAGCAACTGAGGAATGACTTCATGTCCTTCCTTCCACCATATCCGATATCAGATTGCTTCATCAACAATATATGTCCCGAATGCTCAAAACTCGGTTTCTACAAGCTTGATAATACTCACTATTGTAGTAAATGCGGTCTGAGTATGGGGTTTATTAGAGATGGGGTCTTCGGAATAGATTTTGCTGGCAAAGATGTAGGAGATTAAGGGATGAGGAGCCGTAACGCTGCCTGGGTTAGGGAGGTACTTTGGGGGGAAGGTTATAAGGAAGGGGGCAAGCCTTAGTTAGTAACCTTTGTTCTAATTCTATCAACCTTACCCTGGCTCGATTAAGCCATAGTCACCGTCCTTACGACGGTACAATAGATTAAGCCTTTCAGTATCTGCATCTATGAAAAGAAAGAAATCGTGCCCCAGAAGCTCCATCTGACTTACAGCTTCATCTACAGGCATGGGTTTGACTAAGAAGCGTTTGCTCTTTACCACTCTTTTGGGAGCCTCGATTTCCTCAGCCTCAATTGTCGCTCCCTGCCGAGCCAAAGAAATGCCTCTACCTTTATCATATAATTTGCCCTTGTATCGCTCGATTCGCTTAGACAGCACATCCACTACTTTGTCAACGGCTGTGCGAATATCCTTAGACTTTTCCTGAGCTCTAATCAAGACGCCTCTGCTGTCAAGAGTGACCTGGACACTGAATCGCTGCTCAGGCAGCTTTGCACCTTCGTGGGAAATCTCCACCTTGCTTTCGCCAATGGTAGGTAAGTAACGGCCTAGTTTGCCAATCTTCTTCTCAACGTATGCCTCCAATGTTTCAGAGACCTCCACATTATTCTTAGCGATAATCTGTAGCTTCATTTCTCCTCCTTCAGTTGTAACTCTCCCTCGCTAACGTTAAGCCCCAAACAGATGCAGCGCCCTTGCTCTTGAGAGCTGCGGCGCAGGACTCCAGCGTGGCTCCAGAGGTACATACATCGTCTATAAGGATAATTTGTTTACCGCTTATCCTTTCATCACGGCACACAAAAGCATCGGCTACATTCCTCCGGCGCTCTGCTACATCAACTGCCCTCACCTGAGGTTGCGCCTGCTTAACCCGAATGAGGCAATCCTCAATCACCGGCATACCAATACGCTTGCCCAGCTCCCTGGCGAGAAGGCCGGACTGGTTATAACCCCTCTCCCTTAATCGCCGTGGGTGAAGAGGTACGCAAAGCAAGGCTTCGCCGGGCAAGGAATTTGACTCAAGATAATCAGAGAGTAATTCAGCCAGACAGGGCGAGATTGCCTTCAAATTCCGGTACTTCAACTGATGAATGGCTTTCCGTATTACCTCGTCCAACCTAAAGAGAGAACGGATACCGTCAATCTCAGTTTGCCTTTGTCGACAGTCTGGGCATACGATACCGCTAGCCTGAGATCTGCCACAGTTGGGGCACAGCGGGGGTAATAGCCTTAGTAGTTTTCCGAGACATTCAGAGCAAAGAAAGCCGCCTACTTTCCCACAGCCAACGCATTGACGCGGGAAAAAAGATTCAACCGCCAGCTCAATTAATTTACCTGAGCGAAGCAAATCCTTTGCTAGGGAGTGTATTCCCGGCGTGTGCGGGTATGAAGTTCTCCACTAAGAATAGGCTCATCAAGGTATATTTCACCATTCCTGATCTTTACATTGTAACCACAGTCAGGATTAGTGCACACCCAGGCCTTGTAGTGAATCGGTGCCCCTTGACTACCAAAGTCAGACAGAGGCACTAAATCCCCCTTTCCGCATTTTTGGCACTTAGGAAATGAACCGTTTTCCAAGTTCCACCTCCACGATTAAATTTATTTGCTTGTATCAAAAGTAGTAAGTATATACTATCAAAAATCCGTTTGCAAGACTACTTCACTAATAAATCCAATTTTTAGATTTTCCTTTATATTTTTCTAATGGTCCAGCCCAACCACCGACAGGCAGGTATAAATAGCCCCGGCAGGCGTCAGCTGGCTTCTCATTAAATTGATAGCCTCGACTTCGACATGATATTTATCTTCAAAGACGGTAGAGCCTATAAGTTCGCCAAAGCTCCTTCTTTCCGGTGGTGGTGCTCCTTGCCTGATACGAGCCAGGGTCAAATGTGGCACAAAGGAGCGTTCCTCCTTAGCAAATCCCAGGATGGCGAGCGCGGAGTCGATATTTTGCTGTAACCTGGATAGCTTGTCCACCTCCCCACCGATGCCGACCCAAAAGACCCGAGCTTGCTTTAGGCTGGGAAAGGCCCCCAGCCCTGAAATCTCCAAATTGAATGGAGAAATCCCCTGTGTAGCCTCTTCTATAGCTTCAGTTATCTCTGCTACCCGCTTGGAAGGAATATTGCCCAGAAACTTCAAAGTCAGATGAACTCCCCCGGGGTCTACCCACTTGACGAACTTATGTCCATCTCTCTCTAATTCTTTTCTCAGCCTGGCTAATCCCTCCAGAACCTTCTCAGGCAGTTCAATAGCAATAAAGGAACGGATTTCTTCAGAACCTTGGGGCATTTCAGCTTCCTTGTCCATTTCCACCCTCACCCCAATCCTCTCCCTTTAATGGAGAAAGGCATACTTTACGACCAGTATTCATTTCGTATTTGAAAGAGGGACTATCCCGTTCCCTTACTTTCCCGTCTTTTTTTCCTTTTTTTGCTTGGGCTTTTTCACATTCTTTCTGCCTTTACTTCCCATTTCTTTGCCTCCTTTGCTACTTAAGTATTATTGCTACGTGATACTTTTGCTCCTTTCATCTAAGCATAGCAGTTTTTGGGCGTTAGCCCCCAGGATTCTGGCTTTATCTTCCTCAGGAAGCTGTGAAGATTGGATCTGGGCAAGTACTCGGTTCTGGTGCATAAGAGGATAATCGCTGCCGAAAAGGATTTTATCACTGCCGACGATGTGACTCACCTGCCCAAAAATCTCGGGCTTGTAGAGGAAAACGGTGGCCGCGGTATCAAAGAAGACATTGGTGAGAGCCTCGGCTACTTCGGGCATCAGGGCATAAAAAGGCAACCCACCACCCCAGTGTGCACAAACAAGCTTTAAACTCGGGAAACTTGTGATAAAGGGGTAGAGAATGCCCGGGGTGATACTACCCTTGCCGGAGTACTCATGCCCCACTGGCTCTGAAGAGTGGGTTAGAAAAATCAAGTCGTGCTTTAGCGCGGCATCAACCAGAGGCTTCATTGTTGTCTCATCGGTGAGATTGAAGCCCTGCACATCAGACCTTAATTCGCCGATTCCCTTAGCTCCAGATTTAGCACATCGCTCCAGCTCAGCTATGGCAGCGTCTCCTGCCGCGGGTTGAATAGCACAAAAGCCGACAATCCTTGTCGGATAGCGTGACACTGAATCTAAAATGTAATCGTTTGTTTCCACACAGAGCTCATGGTTTACCCAGCCGATGTTAAGAACGACGGACAAATCAACGCCGGCTTCATCCATGCTGGCAAGCAGTTCCTCCGCCGTGGCCATTTTGGCTTTCGGCTGGGAATAAAGCAAAGAAAAGCAAGGATCGCGCTTGATATATTCGTCACGCTTTTCCCTTAGCCAGGGGGGGAATATATGGGTATGAAAATCTACAATCACTTAAGGCATTATACCCAAACAACTGAAAATACTAAAATACCATAGCCTTTTGTCATTGCAAGAACCCCATTGACATTGCGAGCACCCCACGTCCTTTGTCATTGCGAGCCCCGACAGTGCCAAAGCAATCTCTTCCCCTCTGTCGTTGCGAGGGTGAGCCGAAGCCCTGAGCAAAGCGAAGGGGCAGCGACGAAGCAATCTCGTGAGGCCAATGAGATTGCCACGCTTCGCCCGCAACGACGAGTGGGGTTGAGAAAAATAGAGCTGACCACTTTACAAAATCCATTAACAATTTCTTTGACAAATACTTGACAATCTCACCATATATGATAATTTCCTTAATAATATTTTAACAATTACATCATACAATGGTATCGTGAGAACTGTAAGGCGAATATAAGGTTGGCGGTCAAGTGTTTGTGTTAGAGAATTGCGGTAGTTCCTACAATGCTCAGTCCAGTATATATAGACATGTGAACAGGGATATTCTTTCTTGCCACGGTAAAATCCACAATCTTCGCAACCCGGGGGCGGTGCCAACCGTAGCCGGGGCAATCCCTTTTCCCCTTGATAGGATAAGAGTTTATGCGGATTTCATCGAAGGAGGTGGAGTATGAAGATAATAACTAGTCCGAGGAGACGCCATTACGTGGCCAAAGTCAGCATCTTTTTGGTTATGGTAGCCTTAGTTGCCGGGATGGCAGGCTGTCTTCCGGACCAGCATGAATACACCCCCATGGTTGCAGCTTCGTATCATGTGGTGGGACTTAAATCCGACGGCACTGTGGTCGCCGTGGGACACAACCGGTGGGGAGAGTGTAATGTCAGCAGCTGGAGGGGCGTCACCCAAGTCGCCGCAGGCGGGTATCACACGGTAGGGCTTAAGTCCAGCGGCACCGTGGTCGTCGCAGGATCAGGCTTGCAGGGGCAGCGGGATGGTGTCGGCGACTGGACGGACATCACCCAGATCGCCGCAGGCGAGTTTCACACGGTGGGGCTTAAGTCCAGCGGCACCGTCATCGCCGCGGGCGCCATGGGATACGACTACGGGCAATGTGATGTCGGCAACTGGACGGACATCGCTAAGGTCGCCGCATGCGGACTTCACACGGTGGGGCTTAAGGCTGACCATGCCGTGGCCGCCGTGGGATACAATGACTACGGCCAGTGCGATGTCGGCAGCTGGACGGATATCACCCAGGTCGCCGCAGGCTGGTATCACACAGTAGGGCTTAAGTCCAACGGCACCGTGGTCGCCGTGGGATACAACGATTGGGGACAATGCGATGTCGGCAACTGGACAGACATCGTCCAAGTCTCCGCCGGCTACTTTCATACAGTGGGGCTTAGGTCCGACGGCACCTTGGTCGCCGTGGGGGATAACTTGGAGGGGCAGTGCGAGGTCGGCGGCTGGACGGACATCACCCAGGTCGCTGCAGGCGTCCATTACACGGTGGGGCTTAAATCCGACGGCACTGTGGTCGCTGCGGGAGGAAGCGACTTCGGGCAGTGTGCTGTCGGTGCCTGGGAGGACATCATCTGTAGCGCTGCAGGCCGCTATCACACGATGGGGGTTAAATCCGACCGCACTGTGGTCGCCGTGGGAGATAACTGGGGCGGGCAGTGCGATGTCGGCAACTGGACAGATATCACCAAGGTCGCCGCAGGCTACTGGCACACGATAGGGATTAAGTCCAACAGCACTGCAGTCGCCGTGGGATGGAACGACGATGGGCAGTGCGATGTCGGTAATTGGACGGACATCACCCGGGTCGTCGCAGGCGAGAAACACACTGTGGGGGTTAAGTCCGACGGCACTGTGGTAGCTGTGGGACAAAACGACGACGGGCAGTGCAATGTCGGTGGCTGGACGGACGTCACCCAGGTCGCCGCAGGCGAGAAACACACTGTGGGGCTTAAGTCCGACCACACCGTGGTCGCTACGGGAGCCAACAGTAATGGGCAGTGCGATATCGGCGGCTGGACTGACATCATCAAGATCGCAGCAGGCGAATTGCATACAGTGGGGCTTAAATCCGACGGCACTGTGGTCGCCGTGGGAGATAACGACTACCGGCAGTGCGAGGTCGGCGGCTGGACAAACACCACCCAGGTCGCCGCAGGCCGCTATCATACAGTGGGAGTTAAGTCCGACGGCACCGTGGTCGCCGTGGGATATAACGGCTATGGGCAGCTTGAGGTTGGTGGCTGGGCAGATATCATCCAAGTCGCCGCAGGCCGCTATCACACAGTGGGAGTTAAGTCCGATGGCACCGTGGTCGCCGCAAATCTTGTGGTCGAGCTTACCAAATGGAATCTGGGTGAGGCAGCGCCGTAGGAAAAGAAAAGAGTAAGGATCTGCCTGGAGCCTTCGGTTGAACTCCCACTGGAGATTTGTTGAAGAAGAAAGATTTTGGGGAAACCAAACCACTAAGAAGGAAGTAAAGTATGAAGATAATACTTAGTTCGCGGAGACACCGTTACCTGGCCAGAGTCGGCATCTTTTTGATTACGGCAGCTTTAATTGTCGGTATGGTAGGCTGTGGTGGTGGTGCTGGTGATGGTGCGGCTCCTCCTCCTTATTATGAACTTACTATCGGCAGTACCGCTGGAGGGTCGGTGACCACCCCTGGAGAGGGGACTTTTAACTATGACCCGGGAGAATTAGCCGACCTGGTGGCCGAGGCTGATGAGGGTTACCGCTTTGTCGAGTGGACTGGCGATGTGGGCAGCATTGACAATGCCGACGCCGCCATAGCCTGCATCATCATGGACGATGACTATTCAATAACGGCTGACTTTGTGCCTAAACGCACCCCCATGGTCGCGGCAGGCAGCTTTCACACGGTGGGGCTTAAGGCCAACGGCAGGGTGGTCGCCGTGGGAAACAACGGCAAAGGCCAATGCAACGTCGGCGGCTGGAGGGGCGTCACCCAGGTCGCTGCAGGCGGCAATCACACGGCGGGGCTTTCGTCCAACGGCACCGTGGTCGCCGTGGGAGACAACTACGACGGGCAGTGCGATGTCGGTGGCTGGGGGAATATCACCCAGGTCGCCGCAGGCGGATTTCACACAGTGGGGCTCGAGAACGATGGCATTGTGGTCGCTGTGGGATTGAACACCTCCGGGCAATGCGCTGTCGACATCTGGACCGGCATCACCCAGGTCGCCGCAGGCGGATTTCACACGGTGGGGCTCAAGTCCGACGACACCGTGGTCGCCGTCGGGGAAAACGGCGACGGGCAGTGCAATGTCGGCAACTGGACGGACATCATCCAAGTCGCCGCAGGTGGGGCTCATACGGTGGGGCTTAAGGCCGACGGCACCGTGGTCGCCATAGGAGATAACAGCGACGGGCAGTGCGATGTCAGCGGCTGGACAGACATCACCCAGATCGCTACAGGCTACTCTCACACGGTGGGGCTTTCGTCCGACGGCACCGTGGTCGCCATAGGAGATAACAGCGACGGACAGTGCGATGTCGGCAGCCAGAGCTGGACGGACATCGCCCAGGTCACCGCAGGCGGACTTCACACGGTAGGGCTCGAGTCCGACGGCTGGGTAATCGCCGTGGGAGACAACGACTACGGGCAGTGCGATGTCGGCTGGACGGACATCACCCAGGTCGCCGCAGGTGGCGATCATATGGTGGGGCTTAAGTCCGACGGCACCGTGGTCGCCGTGGGAGATAACGACTACGGACAGTGCAATGTCGGCGGCTGGACAGACATTACCCAGGTCGCCGCAGGCAGGCTCCATACTGTGGGGCTTAAGTCCGACGGCACCGTGGTCGCCGTGGGAGACAACTACGACGGGCAGTGCAATGTCAGCGGCTGGACGGACATCATCCAGGTCGCCGCAGGATACTCTCACACTGTGGGGCTTAAGTCCGACGGCACCGTGGTCGCCGTGGGAGATAACGACTACGGGCAGCGCAATGTCGGCGGCTGGACGGACATCATCCAGGTCACCACAGGATACTCTCACACTGTGGGGCTTAAGTCCGACGGCACCGTGGTCGCCGTGGGAGATAACGACTACCGGCAGTGCAATGTCACCTACTGGACAGACATCACTCAAGTCGCCGCAGGCAGGCTCCATACTGTGGGGCTTAAGTCCGACGGCACCGTGGTCGCCAAGGGAGACAACAACTACGGGCAGTGCAATGTCGGCTACTGGACAGATATCACTCAAGTCGCCGCAGGTAACTATCACACGCTGGGCCTTAAGACCGACGATACTGTGATCGCCGTGGGAGACGATTACAGCGGGCAATGCGATGTCGACGACTGGACGGACATTATCCAGGTCGCCGCAGGCCGGTTTCGCACGTTGGGGCTCGAGGACGACGGTATCGTGATCGCCACAAGCCTGGTTGTCCATTGGAATCTGCTACTTGAGTTGCCACCGTTGCGCTTTCATCCGCCCCCATCCCCACCTACACCTCCCCCATCATCCTGCTTTATAGCCACCGCAGCCTACGGCACGCCAATGGCTGAGGAAATACAAATTCTCCGCGAGTTCAGAGATGAATACCTGTCGACCAACCCACTGGGACAAGCTCTGGTAGACGTCTATTACAGGGTCAGCCCACCAATAGCCGAATTCATAACTGAGCATCCCAGCCTGAAGCCAATAGTGAGGCTCGGGCTATTGCCCGCTGTGGTAATGAGCACCGTAATCGTCAACGCTAATCGGGCCTAGAAGATGGCCATGGTAGGCTTGTTGGCGCTGGGCTCGGTGGTCATATTTCAACCGTTCCACCTTCGGTGGGCAGGATAACTTTTATCCCACTGCTATTCAGTTTATCCACGTAGAATTCGGGCTTCTCAGAGTGCACCGGTATAAGCACCTCCGGTTGAATCTCGCGGGCAACTCTCAGCAGGTCGGGACCACAGGCATGACCAGAGGCATGCAGCCCTTTCTCTTCCTCAGGTATTTCCCATCCGCCGTTCCTTTCTATAGGGAGGCCAGATGCTCGTAATTGGAAGCGCTTGAGCCATTGGTGCAAACGCCGGAAGTCCATTTCCTGTTCTTCATTATGAGGCTCGCTAGAGCTAAAGACATAAAGGCTGCCGGCCAGAGGCTGTATGCTGGGCAGTTCATTCAAGTCCCAAAAGCTGAAGCAGAGGATGAAATCACCCTGATTAGAACTAACATCCTTAGCCAGAACAATTTTGCTGGAGTAGTCCTGGTAGATATTTCGCAACCATAAAGCAGGAGTCTTGCTAGCGGTTGTCTTCTGGTAGATGACCAGAGCGTCTTCTTCGGTTAAGTCAGGTATCTCTCGGTCGAGAAGGCGCATGGTCTTTAAAAGGTAAGCATCCCTGGGCAAAATGGTTAACTTCCTTTTTGTGTCTC
>Ga0307433_1000673_pt1 | contig 23984 bp, 19 predicted proteins | sample SalMarWE160210MG_FD_202166 | JGI IMG/M metagenome (GOLD analysis project Ga0307433, IMG submission 202166) | Salt marsh sediment microbial communities from the Plum Island Ecosystem LTER, Massachusetts, United States - WE1603-210 | ecosystem: Environmental > Aquatic > Marine > Intertidal zone >... | reverse complement strand
TATTATTCCACCTTTATCCTGGTAGCTTTTTTACCTCTATTCCCCTGCCCTTTTTTCTCTATGTGTTCGATACGTTCATCCAGTAATGACCTTATGGCCTTGAGGAATTCCACCTGAGATTTTTTAAAATGATCCAGGAAATCAGAATTCTTCCCCACCGCTTTCTCAAAATCATAAAAAAGCCTAGCGAGCGGACAATAGATTTTACGATGAACTGTGAACCATGGGCAAGTAAAAAAGAGACAGTGGGGAGCACTGGCGGAGAGAGAGGGATTCGAACCCTCGGTGGAGCTTATAACCCCACACTCGCTTAGCAGGCGAGCGCCTTCAGCCAACTCGGCCATCTCTCCGTGAAATTAGACGTCGTGGCGGAGGGAGTAGGATTCGAACCCACGGAGCTTTCGCTCAACGGTTTTCAAGACCGCCGCCTTAAACCACTCGGCCATCCCTCCATAATCCTTAATAAAAAAGCCTAGTATTATCTCCGAAATATATCAAGCCTTAAAGGCATAAAAATGTAGTTCAGCCGGCTAATAACAATGAAAAGAAATAAAAGATTAAATCCTATCATAAACACATTAATGGTCCATGGGGCTCTCTTATACGCGGCGAAAACATTGACAGCATGCTAATTAGCCAAGGTGCCACCCGGGCGGGCGGAATACTTGTGAATAAGGGCCTTGAACGCGCAAATCCTTAAATCTTCGGAACCCATAGATGAGAAATGGGCCTTACTCAAGGGCTGTCCCTTTTCTTCGTTCCGAATCTCCCGGGCTGGTTATTTCAAGGAGTTACGGCCGTGGGATGCCTACCCCCTCCACTGTTCCCCTCGGCTTCGCTCGGGGCCAGGGGGTCCCCCACCCGTAACTCCTTGAAATAACGGCACCCTCCCGATAGTCACTCAAAAAAAGGAACAGCCCTCCGCAGTAGCCTGCTACAGAGGATGGAAAGGGGGCTGCTCCATGCACCGGAATCCTGGAACCCTAGAATCCTTGAATCCTAATACATGTCGTCTTGAAAAGAAGCAGCTGTGACCGGATATTAGGGATACCTTTATCCAGTTATGATTCTTTTTGTTTCATCTATCAACCAACCCGGAGGTGACCCCGAACATTTTTGGAGATAGACTGAGGGACTATTTTGACGGTCTGGAAAAGATTAAATCAATACTTTAGCTATTATGGCTAATACTCTTATATTTATGATTATTTCAGCACCCTATCTTTCATTATTCGAATCGTTTTCGCATAATCCTTGCTCTGAAATATAGCGGAACCTGCCACCAGTATATCCGCACCCGCGGATGCAACCAGACCTGCTGTATCAGGATTAATACCGCCATCCACTTCAATTTGGGTCTCCAGCCCCCTGTTTTCTATCATCTCTCTCAGCCTGCTAATCTTTGGTATCATCCCCTTTATAAACTCCTGCCCCCCGAAGCCGGGATTCACCGTCATTATCAATACCATATCCAGGTCCTCAAGTACGTGTTCTAATAGCTGTAGAGGGCTCGCTGGATTCAAGGACACACCTGTCCCGGCCCCTGTTTCTCTAATGATCTGAACGGACCTGTGCAGATGATCTACCGCCTCGGCATGAACTGTAATGAAATCCGCACCCGCCTCGCGGAAATCCTTCACGTATTGATCAGGGTTCGATATCATAAGGTGGACGTCGAGAGGTAATCTGGTAACCCTTTTTACCGCCTCCACGATCATCGGTCCAACAGTGATGTTAGGGACAAAATGTCCGTCCATAACGTCAACGTGGATATAATCCGCACCCGCATCCTCAACAGCTCTGACTTCATCACCCAGCCTTGAAAAATCCGCCGACAGTATAGATGGTGCTATCTTTCCCATTTTTTTCTCCTTGATATGTCTTTTTGCAAGGGCCCCGCGTCCTTCTGTTTCCTGTATTTCCAAAAGGGCATAGCAATCTAATTCTTGCTGAAAAGAGCGGCAAAAAAACCATCCATATGATGAATATGGGGAAAAGTCTTAAAAAAACCCTGGTGGTCGATAAGGTCCAGGGCCCAATACGGGGCATGCCTTTTCATGCTTTCAAGGGACATATCCACGTTTGCATCCAGGAAATCCTTAACTACCCCCTCGTTTTCCTCTTTTGAAATAGTGCACGTTATGAACAGCAGCTTGCCCCCCTCCCCGATCATCCGAGCCGACTCATTCATAATGCTTTTCTGTAAAAAAGACAATCGTAATATATCTTCTTCATCCCTGTTCCATTTACCGTCAGGATGTCTGGAAATTACACCTAGCCCGGAACATGGTGCGTCAACTACAACCTTATCGAATTTACCTCTAAAAGTCGCTGAAAAAGGCTTTGATGCATCCGCAACAATAGAATAAGTATTAGTAATGCCTAGTCTCTTTGCGTTCCGGCCGAGATTTACCAGCCTTTCCCTGTTTATGTCAACGCTAATGATATTTCCCCTGTCCTCCATAAGGGCGGCCATATGGGTCGATTTCCCGCCCAAACCAGCGCAAATATCCAGAACCATGTCGCCTGGCCTAGGTGCTATAAGGTGGGAGGCTATCATTGCTGCCTGGTCCTGAACCTGAAAAAGCCCTTTCTTGAAGGCCTTTAAAACATCCACCCTGCCTTTAAATCCTTCCAGCAGGATTCCTTCAGGGGCATATGGCGCGGGAGTCCCTGTTACCCCTTCTTTGGCCAGATATTCCAAGAGTTTATTCCGGCTGACCCTCAAGGTGTTTGTCCTGATATTCAAGCAGGGCGGTATATTTTGAGACGCCAGGAGTGACTCCGCAGACTCCCTTCCCAACTCCTTCACCCATTTCTCTACCAGCCATTCAGGATATGAATAGAACACGCTCAAATAGGGCATCAGTTGTCTACTCGGATCGGGGTAATGGATTCCGTGCCTTTGCCGGCAGATATTCCTCAGGACCCCGTTGACAAAGGATGTGACATAACCGGGTTTGTTATTCAAACGGGCCTGATTGACCGCTTCGTTAACAGCCGCTGAATCAGGTACCCTATCCAGAAAAAAGACCTGGAAAAGGGCAAGACGGAGAATATTCAATACCACCGGGTCTATGTTTCCTAAGGGAAATTCCGTGAATTGACTTATCACCCAATCGAGTCTTAACCGCCACCGGGAAACCCCATACACCAGCTGGCTGATAAAGGCGCGGTCCCTGTCATCCAAATGGGGGTTGGCCTGGAAAAGATGGTCAAGATGATAATCAGCCGGACCACGGGTCCTGTTACCCCGTCCGTTTAATGCCTTAAGCGACAGTTCTCTAGGACTTTCTATTTTCATTTCCCAAAAAGGTAATTATCCCCTTTTCCACCATATCCAGGTCAACATCCGTATCATAACAGGGACCAAAAGGTCTTCTATTCATAATACCGAATACGGGTATGGGATATGTATCCTGAATACCGCTGGTCAAATCTCGTTCACAAGCCACGGCAATAATAACATCGGGATTTTTTTCAATAACGATCCTTCTTGCCAGGGTTCCCCCGGTTGCAACCGATACCGGGATATTATATTGTTTCGAAAAGGCCTTCAAATCCTTTATCTTGCATTTTCCGCATCCTTTGCAATTATCTATGGACCAGGTAATCCTTACATCGCATTCATGATTCTGCAGGCACTGGGGCAAAAGCATAAGAATCTTTTCCGGCCTCACCTGCTTGGCTTCAGACAATACCAGCTGGTTATTGATCGCCACAAAAGATCTCCTGACCTTATCCTTGCTCATGCCGATGAATTTACCCGCTATGACTAAAAGGGGAAAGAGTAATCTTATTACCACCCCGCGAATCCACCGGTTGAAAAACAGGTTCTTTCCCCATATGATGGTGGAAACCAGCGTCAAGGCACCACCGATCATAAACATGACCACCAGCCCCATACAAATCGCCATAATAAGGGGCATATAGGGATGTATATTCCTAAAACCCACATAGGGTACCCAATATAGTATTATGGCCGCCCCTATCAGCGCTCCGCACGTTAGAATCAGCAGGATGATAAAGTTCCTATTCGCTGGTTCCATAAGGTTTTTCAGGAGCCTTTTTGGCATATTCTCATCTAACTTATTGTTTAAACCTTGATCCATGACAAGCTATTCACTCCCTGATTGTTTCCCCAGTATGGTCCCTTCCGCCACAAAGAATCCCCGCAGGAAATCCTCTGAAGGGAGCCTTTTCTTTCCAGGATATTGAATCTCCCTGATTTCAACCATTCCCCTCCCGGTTTCCACTTGAAATGCGTCTCCCTTTCCTATGGAGACCCTGCCTGGAATACCATCAGTACAGGTTTTATCTATGACCCTGGATGCAAACACCTTGATCTTTTTATCACCGATGGTTGTCCAGGCCCCCGGTGTGGGGTCAAGTGCGCGAATGAGAGATGATATCCTGACTGCATCCAGATCCCATTTTATTAAAGCCATGTCTTTACCGATCTTTGGGGCGTAGGTGGCAGAAGAATGATCCTGAGGTATGGGCTTTAACTTTTTCTCTGACATGAGCCTCAAAAAACTGATGACCACATCAACCGACCTGTAAGCAAGCCTGTCGTGCAATTGCCCGGCGGTTTCATCCGGTTGAACGGGAACCTCTTCCTGATACAATATAGGCCCTGAATCCAGCCCCTCGTCTATTCTCATAACAGTAACCCCCGTCACAGGTTCATTATTGAGGATAGCCCTTTGTATGGGGGCTGCGCCTCTATATTTGGGCAAAAGGGAGGCATGGATATTCACGGCGCCCCATCTTGGAATCATGATAAATCTTTTAGTAAGGATTTGCCCGAAGGCCACGACAAAAATTAGATCAGGAGCTTTATCTTCAATGATTCCGCAGAAATCACTGTCACCCGCCTTTTCAGGTTGTAATATTGGTATATTATGTTCAAGGGCCAGTTTTTTAACTGGAGATATACCCAGCTTTTTCCCTCTGCCTTTCGGCCTGTCGGGTTGTGTAACCACAGCTATTATGTCATGTCCTTCATTAATGAGACCTTGCATAGAGGGAATAGCGAATTCGGGTGTCCCCATAAATATGATGCCTGGTTTTTCAGGGAACTGGTCATTGGGAATGGCTGTCATTGATATATCTATCTGTATCTGCGATTAATTAGGGAAACATCATTTCACTCGCCTTCGCCAGGATGCCCCGCGCGGGAGCACGGGGAGCTTCACTTTTGCAGCCCTTTTTTTAACCTCTTTTTATACAAGGATCTTTTTAAACTGCTTATATGGTCTATATACAGCACCCCGTTCAGGTGATCAATCTCGTGTTGAAGGCACACGGCAAGAAGGTCTTCTGCTTCAATATCAACGGGATTCCCATGTCTGTCTACTCCCCTTACCTTAACCTGGGCGTCCCTGGAAACATCAGCGGAAAAATCAACAACGCTCAGGCAGGCCTCTTCGTAAACAATGTTTCCTTCCGCTTGTAGGATCTCCGGATTGATCAATACTGATAGGTTCCTGCCTTCGGTAGTTGGAGTTAAATCATACATGATAAGCCGTATGGGTACCCCTACCTGTACTGCGGCAAGCCCTATGCCGGGGGCCCCATACATGGTTTCCGCCATATTGTCAATCAATACTTGGATATTTTCATCTATATTTTCAACGGGTTTTGCCTCAGACCTCAACATCTTATCAGGATAAACTAATATTTTCATTTCTTCCGGCATCTTTATCCCCTTAAAAACACCTTTGAACATTGTCACAATTTTAGTTAAGTATTTTAAATCTTAACAGCAAATAAATCAAGATATACTGGGCATAAAACTTCCTTGACTTTTTGCTATCATGCACCTATTGAGATATCATTATGAAAGATATAATGGATTTTCTTTTTGAAGTAGGAATGCTGAAAAAAACACCCAGGACAGGCTACCAATTCCTAGGTTCAGGTGACGAATCTGTTGCTGAACATTCATTTCGTACAGCCGTCATCGGTTACATACTGGCTTCACAAGAACAGCAAGCCGATACCGGTAAGACCACTTTAATGTGTCTTTTCCATGATCTGCATGAAGCCAGGACCGGGGATCGAAATTACGTTAATAAAAGATACGTGACTGTGGATGAAAGAAGCGCGATACTTGATCTGGTGGGAGAGACCCCTTTCGCTGATGAGATTATTTCACTTATTAGGGAATTTAACGCTGGAGAGACATTGGAAGCCAGGATATCAAGAGATGCGGATCAGCTTGATCTGATGATGGAACTGAAGACCCAGCATGATCTCGGCAATAAGTACGCGGAAGACTGGTTGCATTACGCGGTGAAAAGGATTGTTACAGAAAAGGGCAGGAAAATGGCCCAGGCAATATTAAAAACAGACAGTACGGATTGGTGGTTCGATAAAAGGACGGACCTGTGGGTAAATGGCCCTGAAAACAATAAAAAGTTTAAATAACGGTTTAATGTCTATCGGCCCGTCAATGGTCATGAAGACCAGCCTGCTTATCTCGTTTATTTTCCATTTGATCTTATTGCTGGCTTTTCAAGGGGCTTTTCCCCACTACTGGAGCACCACCGAGCTTCGAACATACAAAGTTGATTTGATCAGGCCTTCAATCGAAGATATTGATATAGGAAATACACCAGGAGACTATATTCATACTGAAGAAGAGGAGATCCCTGTTTCTGACACTTACCAAGAAACAATCTCCCTTGACACAAAAGACGAAAGATATATCTCGTATGCAAACTTGATTAAGGGCAAGATAATGGGTCACTGGAGATATCCTCCCGAGGCCGTGGCACATCTCATTGAGGGCAGATTGTCTGTACTTTTCAGCCTTGCCAGTGATGGTAAAATGATCCATATAAGCATAACAGGCGGTTCAGGTTATGATATGCTCGATAAGGAAGTAATTCGAGCAATAAGCGCATCGGTCCCCTTTCCCCCTTTTCCCCAATCAATCACGGTTAAAAGGCTTAATATCAAAGCCACATTCGATTATCGTCTTACTTCCGACGAATAGAAGTGTTTCACCCGGTTAATAGGTAGGCTGGTTAATGATCTCTAAATACTTTGCCCTATATGGGCCATTAAGGTACATAAAATAAGGTTTAATCCTTCACTCCTTTACGTGTTCGTTAACAGGATGGACCAAAAATATCCTAACTGGATAAAGGTATCCTTAATATCCGGTCACAGCTGGCTCTTTTCAAGACGACATCTATGGCATTCAGTGGATGTGATCTTATTTTCAAGGGTTTGGCAAACCTTTTCGTAGTGCCAACGGTATATTCTGCCAGGGGTTCTGGTGGAGCAAACCCTTGAAAATAAGACCACTGCAGGCCTTGGGTGGAATTCTTTTTGAGATGTCGTCTTTCCAAGAACAGCCGTGACCTCATGTCATGATATATTGCGCTATATGGGACATTAAGGTACTTATAATAAAGTTCAATCCTTTACTCCTTTACATACCCATTGACCGGATGATCCGTAGAACCTTTATCCAAGATGATAATTAATTTTGATTATCTTGACCATTATGAGATGGTGATTAAATTATAATTTTAGATTATTATCGGAGCATTACCTGCCATTTGACAGGATTTGTCGGCAAGTTCAAAAGGACAATATTATGACCGCTAAAGATTATTATAAGATACTTGGAATACCAAAATCAACTTCTACCGATGAGATAAAGAAGGCCTATCGCAAACTGGCCATGAAGTATCATCCTGATCGTAACAAAGGTGATAAAGATGCAGAGGCGAGATTTAAGGATATAAGTGAAGCCTACGCGGTTCTCAGTGATAAGGAGAAAAGGAAACAGTATGATATGTATGGGTCCGAAGGTTTTCAGAACCGATTTACCCAGGAAGACATCTTCCGGAATTCTGACTTTGGAAGTATCTTCAGGGAATTTGGCTTTGAAACCGGTGGACGCGGGCAGAATATTTTCAGTCAGATATTCGGCGGAATGGGGCGGAATAATTTTAGAACCGGCAGATCCCGCTATAGTTCTCCTTTTGGCGCACACGGGGGCATGTCCAAACCATCAAAAGGCAAGGACATTGTATATGAACTTGCCATAACCCTGGATGAGGCCTTCAAGAAAAGCGAAAAGATCATCTCTTATCAAAACGAGGTCTATAACCAACAGAAGGTATCCGTTAAGATACCTGCCGGGATCTCCGCTGGGAAAAAATTGCGACTCCAAGGAAAAGGTTATCGAGGAGTAAACGGAGGCCCTAACGGGGACCTTTATATACAGGTTAAAGTGCTTGACCACCCCCTGTTTAAGAGAGAAGGAGATGACTTATTCCTCACCAAGGATGTCAAATATTCGGAAGCTGTTATCGGCGCCCAAGTGGAAGTGCCGGCTATTGATAAGAAAAAGCTTCGTTTGAGAATACCTCCCGGTTCCCAGGACAATGCCAGATTCAGAATGAAAGGTTACGGGATGCCCCGCATGAACGGTCAGGGACGCGGGGATGCCTATGTCATCCTTAATATATCCATACCCAAGAAACTGAATAAGAAACAGGAGGAGTTAATAAAAAAGATTAAAGAGGCGGGTTTATAATATGAAGGCCTTATCAATGTTTTCAGGAGGTCTTGATAGTATGCTCGCCTCGGAACTCATCAGGGCACAGGGTATTGAGATCCAGGCCATTTTTTTAAAGACCCCCTTTTTCTCTTCTAAAAAAGCAGCGAAATCCGCCAAAGCTATCCGATTATCACTAAAAGTGATCGATATTACCGACAGACATCTGGATATTATCAAAAAACCGAAATACGGATTTGGCGAAAATATGAACCCCTGTCTTGACTGCCACGTGTTGATGCTCCGTATAGCAGGCGAAATGATGGAGGATGAAAAGGCACATTTTATTGTTACAGGCGATGTACTGGGACAGAGGCCCATGTCCCAGAACAGAAAGGCATTATCTATAATAGACTCGGAAAGCGGGCTTGATGGTCTTATTCTTAGACCTCTTTCCGCAAAACACCTTCCACCCACAATGCCAGAAACAAAGGCCTGGGTCAGCAGGGAAAAAATGCTGGATTATTCGGGGCGATCGAGGAAACCACAGATAGAACTGGCGAGATCTTTTAGTATCATGGATTATCCTTCTCCTGCCGGGGGGTGTCTTCTAACCGAAAGCATTTTCTCAAGGCGTTTAACAGATATTATGTCATCGGATACACCTCTTTCATCGCGTGAAATTGAGCTATTGAAGATCGGCCGTCATTTTCGTATCGGCCCCGAAACAAAGATTATTGTGGGCAGGAACGAGGTTGAGAATCATTCTATAGGTATACTGGCAGCTGAGGATGAGATCCTTTTAAATACCGTATCCATCCCCGGGCCGACCGTCCTGGTCACAGGTGACATTTCCCCTCTCACTGGTGAGTTGGCGGCAGCTATTACCGCTTCCTATAGTGACGCATGTGATGGGGAGGCTGAAATCAGCTTAAAGGCAAAGAATGAATATAAGATAATTACAGCAAAGGTGAGGGATAAAAAAGAATTCAGAAAATACATGATTTAGAATGTTATTGTCTCAAAAGTTTTTCTAAAAACGGTGTTTTGTTCATCTCCTCAATCTCTTCGAGATTAGCGTTTATCTGTTTTTGATGGACGAGTATTTCAGCTTCAAGTGAATCCCTTTCTTGATTGATACTTTGGATCTCCATCTCCAGGTCCATTAAGGCAAGCTTATTTTTTCTGTCTACAACCTCATCTTCGAACGAGTTTTTCTCTTCCAATAATTCCATCTTTCTCGATTCCAGCTGGGAAATAGCCTTCTGCCGATCGCTTACAAGCGACCGACTCTCTGTTATCGCCTTCAACAAGGGCCCTTCCTTCTCCATGGTAAAATAAAGATAGAGGAATGAAGCTACGGCAATTATAATTAGTAAAGAAAGGATCTTTGCCCCCACCATTAGAATATTCCCGAATGGCCTTAAACTGTCTTTTAATCCGGCAAAGATGCTGGAGAATGATTTTTTGCCTTTATAAACCGCCGCTCTACCCAAAACCTGTATCTTTAATGTATTGACAGCATCGGCTATTGACTTGGTATCGGCCGTTAATTGACGGCCCAGTTCCCCTGCCGTACAATTCTTTTTAATATCGTCACTTTGTTCAATCAAAGACTTCGCGGTAGCGCTTATGTGTTCCAGTATAGGCTCGGTTTCCACCTCGGTCTTTAATTTGCCCGGGAAAACCTTTTTGAGAGAAGAGATATCATCTTTGAGTTTTATGATATCCTGCTCGATACTTTTGCCGATCTTGGTCAAGAAAACATCTTCACAGAGATATTCCTTACCGATCAAAAGCAAAAGCGCATTTTCCCTTATGTTGTTCAAAGCCCCTGAATCGTATTGGGTATTTTCCATTTTAAGCCTCTCTCATTTAATGTTTACTTTAAAGAAAAACAACCCAGGGAACCAAGCTTCCTTAGCTCCAATGCTTCTTTTACTCCAGCTTTACATCACACCTGAGACAGCGAATACACTCATTTCTAGCTGTCTTTTCATCGAGGCCAAGCTCCACTTCCCTGAAATCTTTGATACGCTCTTCAGGAGACAGCTTGGGCATTTTTGCCCCTGCCTGCTTGATCACTTCCTCTGGTACTTTCATGGTCACATTGATAGTTTGCAGGCGTTCTATATGTGGTTTATCACCCCTCTTCTGTGCCAGGTTTTTGTCTATCGCCACTGCCGCCCGTTTTCCATGTGCCAGGGCATCCACTACCCGCGCCGGTCCCGTGACCGCATCCCCACCTGCAAAGATACCTGGGAGATTAGTGATTAGGGAATGGCGGTCAACACTGACAGTACCTCTTTGGTTACTGAGCGATGAGGCAAAGGCAAGCTCAGGGGCCTGACCAACAGCCGAAAAGATGGTATCATATTCCTGGCTGATCACACAACCATCCATGGGAACCGGCCTTCGGCGGCCGCTGCGGTCAAATTCCTTCAGTTCACACTCGTCTAGTTCCAATGTCAGCCTGCCGTTGCTTTGACTAATGGACTTCGGCGCAACAAGTTCTCTGAGCTCAATACCCTCCGCAAGAGCATCCTCGATCTCTTCCTCATAGGCAGGCATATCCTTCTTTTCACGCCTGTAAACTATGGTCACTTCTGCTCCTATCCTCCGGCAGGTCCTGGCTACGTCAATTGCTACATTGCCGCCACCGATGACAGCTACCCTTTTGCCAACCTCCGGTGCAGTTCCTAATTCCATTTCCCTTAAAAATTCAGCGCCCCCTTTTACACCGGGAAGATCCTCTCCGGGAATCCGCATGGGAAGACTCCTGTGAGCACCGATGGCAATGAAGATAGCATCATAATCTTTTCGAAGCTGATCCAGCGTGATATCACGCCCCACCTTGGTTTCTGTTTTGACTTCAACGCCCATGTTTAGAATGAAGTCAATTTCCTGCTCCAAGATTTCTCTGGGGAGGCGGTAGGTAGGGATCCCGTAACGAAGCATACCACCCAGATTCGGCAATTCCTCAAAGACAGTAGGTTGATGTCCCATCAACGCTAGATGGTACGACGCAGCGAGACCAGCGGGTCCACCACCAATAATGGCCACTTTCTGGTTTTTTGTCTCCCCTTTCATGACATTTACGGTGATACCCTTCTTCCTGGCCATATCAGCCGCAAATCGTTTAATCTGTGGGATGCGCAATGCCTCATCGGTTTGGCCTCTGAGGCAAACCTCCGTGCAGGGATGGGTACAGACCCGACCACAGATGCCCGGCATCGGATTTGTCTGATAAATGAGTGAAATAGCCTCTTCATAACGGCCTTCTCCTACCAAACTAAGGTAACCAGGTACATCCTGACCGATTGGACAGGCATTGATGCACTTCGCGTCAAAAAGTTCCGAGCACACTCCTGCCTCGCATCTCTTTTCGATGATGTGATCTTCGTACTCATGGCGAAAATATCTCAGTGTAGAAAGCACCGGGTTTGGAGCGGTCTGCCCCAGCCCGCAGAGGGCGGAATCCTTAATAAACCGGCTCAACTCCTCCAAGACATCCAGATCCTTCAGATCTCCTTTCCCTTGGGTAATCCTCTCCAAGATCTCCAGCATTCGGCCGAGGCCCTCCCGGCATGGCGTACACTTCCCGCAGGACTCTTCGTGACAGAACTCAATAAAAAAGCGGGCCATATCCACCATACAGGTATCTTCATCCATAACAATCATGCCACCGGAACCCATAATTGCACCCACCCCGGAAATGGCTTCGTAGTCCGTGGGGGTGTCCAGCAGATATCCAGGGATACACCCTCCGGAGGGACCGCCCAATTGCACGGCCTTGAATTTCTTGTTATTTCGAATGCCCCCGCCGATTTCATATATGATGTCCTTGAGGGTGGTACCCATAGGTACCTCGACAAGTCCGATATTATTCACAGCTCCTGTGAGTGCAAAAACCTTTGTCCCCTTGCTGGTTTCGGTACCCACACTGGCGTACCAGTCTCCCCCTTTCATAATGATCTGAGCCACATTAGCCAGTGTTTCCACATTGTTGAGCACACTGGGTTGCTTCCAGAGACCCTCTTGGGCGGGGAATGGGGGCCTAGGTCTTGGCATCCCTCGTTTTCCCTCGATGGAGTGCATTAGCGCCGTCTCCTCACCGCAGACAAATGCTCCAGCACCCTGATAAACCTCCAGGTCAAAATCAAATCCTGTTCCGAGGATATCTTGCCCTAGAAGCCCGTAATCCCTGGCCTGACGGATGGCGATACCGAGACGCCTCAAGGCCAGTGGGTATTCGGCTCTGCAGTAGATATACCCTTGATGGGCGCCGATGGCCTTGGCCGCAATGATCATGCCTTCCAGAACAGCGTGGGGATCCGCCTCAAGGACACTCCTATCCATGAATGCCCCCGGATCACCTTCATCTGCATTGCAAAGCACGTATTTTATTTCCCCGTCCGCGTTGTTTGCGAATTCCCATTTCATCCCGGTAGGAAAACCTGCCCCTCCCCTGCCTCGCAGTCCAGATGTCTTTACCTCCTGAATGATCTCTACCGGTGTCATTTCATCTAGTGCCTTGGCAGCGCCTAAATATCCGTCCCGCGCAATATATTCATCAATGTTTTCAGGATCCAAAAGTCCCCTATTTCTCAGCACACGTAACATTTGCTTTGAGAAAAATGGAATATCATCCAGGGAAGGAATGGCCTCACCAGAGGTCGGATCTACGTAAAACAGTCTTTCAACAGGTACCCCTTTGAGCAAATGTTCTTCTACCAGTTCCGGCATATCCTCCGGGGTCAGCTTTTGATAGAAAATGTTGTCAGGCTGAACCACCATCACGGGGCCCTGCGCACAAAAACCGTTGCACCCGGTTACGATCACCTGTATCTCCCTATCCAGATCTCTTTGAGAGATCTCTTTTGTGAGTGCCTCCTTTACTGCTTTGCTGCCCGATGCCGTACATGCTGTACCTCCACAGATCAGGATGTGAGTTCGATACATACTCTTCATATATCTCCTTTCGGACCCTATTGAAATCAAGTCATTCCAGGCAAGACAAAATCCGTTTGGACTCCTCCCTTCAGCACATGCCTATCAAAAACCTGGCGTATCTTGTTGGCATCCATATGCTGGTATATTACGGGTTCTTTACCTTCCATCTCAATGGTCACGTTCGGCTCACTGCTACATTTTCCTATGCAGCCGGAAACCATTACCCTGATATCCTGCCTCTCCGTTTCAGCCATCTCCTCCAGGAGGGCGTGCATAACCTCCCTCGCCCCGGCTGCGATACCACAGGTTCCCATATGAACCGTGATCTTTACTTTGGCCCCTCCCTCCCGGAGAGCTATTCCTTTCTTGACATTCTTCTTGATTCTCTTAAGGTCTTCGATGGTCAGTTTGGGCATATCATTCCTTCTACCGTAATATTAATCTATTCAAGTACTATTCCTTCCGGAGACTCGCTGATATCTTGGTATCCTCACCCTATCTTGAAGTAAAGGGTAGTCATATTGCTAAGTGTTATTACCTTCACTATTCATATGTATTTAGAATTTCTAAAATACCACCCGGGGTAACACCTCCATAGGTATCATCATCAACCACAACAACCGGTGCAAGACCACAAGCTCCGAGACACCGAACGGCTTCAAGAGAAAAGCGCCTGTCTTCAGTGGTTTCGCCAACACCGATTTTGAAAACCCATGAAATCTTTTCAAGGGTCTGTTTTGCTCCCCGGACATAACAGGCGGTGCCCAGGCAGACTTTTATGGTGTGTCTTCCTTTGGGGAACATGGTAAAAAAGGAATAAAAGGTAACCACCCCGTATATATCGCTGCCCGGAATATTAAGGGAATGTCCGATATATTCCTGAAGTTCAACAGGCAGGTATCCGACAACCTCTTGGCAGGCTGCCAGGACCGGGATCAGCGCACCCCTCTTTTTTTGGTTACTTCTTATAATAGCATCTACTTTGGATATCACTTCAGGGGTTAGGTCAGGATTTAATTCTTCAAGATTACTAAAGAGGGGCATACTATCTTCTCCATGGTATCATTCATGTGCAAACCGACCAAAAAGCTGTGAGAGTATATCAGAAATAAGAATTTTTTCAAAACGAATTGTCGAAAAAGGAGAATATCAACAGCAAGGTATTAGATCCAAGCCTCCCGAGAACATTGACAGGGTTTCATGCTCAATAAAAACCCAGGTCTAGCTAGTTATCGTCCGATTTGGTTTATTCCTTTATTTCAATCAATGACGGATCATAATCTTCCACCTTCTCATAACCCAAAAGGTTCAACAGGGTAGATGCCACATTTGAGAGGCCCTTATTCTCAAGATCAGCCATGCCATATTCTTCGTGATACGAGGGATCATAAATCGCGAAGGGGACCGGATTCAGGCTATGTGACGTTTTTATCATTTTATTTGAGCCTTCTTTGTCGATCATGTACATCTCATCTGCGTTACCGTGATCCGCCGTAATTACCGCGATGCCCCCCAATTCTTTAGTGACCTCTAAAAGCTCCCCTACACACCGGTCCACCGTCTCAACTGCAACAACCGTTGCCTCCATGACACCCGTATGTCCAACCATATCTCCATTCGCGAAGTTTAGCCTGCCGAATCGATATTCCCCTGTCTTCAGCATATCAATGGCGCAATCCTTGATTTCTCTTGCCTTCATTTCAGGCCTCTTGTCAAACTGTATCCTGTCGGAGGGTATTTCCCTGTATGTCTCCAGTGACTCATCAATATAACCGGAGCGGTTGCCATTCCAAAAATAGGTGACATGTCCGTATTTTTGGGTCTCCGAAACTGCGAATGACCTGATCTTTTCCGCGCAGAGGTACTCACTGATGGTCCGTTCAATAACAGGAGGTTCTACCAGAAAAACCGGCGGAATATGGGTATCGCCGTCATACTCCATCATACCGGCATAAAGGATATCAGGCAAAGGTCCCCTGTCGAATTCGGAAAAATCCTTTTCCGTAAATGCCCGGGATATCTCAATGGCACGGTCTCCCCTGAAGTTGAAAAAAACCACCGCATCTCCATCCCTGATCGGACCCGTGGGTTTGCCTGAATTGTCAACTATAACAAAAGCGTCCAGATATTGATCTGTAATTCCCGGATCTTCCTCGTACATTGTCCTGACGGCTTCAAAGGCGGATTTGAAACGCCGACCTTTCCCGTTCACATGGGCATCCCACCCTCCTTTTACAATATTCCAGTCGGCATTGTACCTGTCCATGGTCACCTTCATGCGACCGCCTCCCGAGGCTATGCAATAATCTAAACCTTTTTTTTCGGATATCCCCCTTAGTTTATCCTCTGTGGGACCAATGTAGTCTAAAGCGGATTTTTCACCCACGTCACGCCCGTCAAGCAGCGGGTGAACCCTTATTCTTTCAAGCCCTTCCTGTACGCACCTGTCTATAAGGAGATATAGCTGATTAATATGGGAGTGAACATTCCCGTCGGATAGCAGTCCGATAAAATGGACTGTTCCTCCTTTTTCAGCGCACCGGACAATACCTTTCCAAGCATCTGTCCGGAAGACTTTGCCTGTTTCAAGGGCCTTATTCACCAGACTGGCCCCCTGTTCAAATACCCTTCCGGCACCTAGGGCGTTGTGCCCGACTTCACTATTGCCCATATCATTATCGCTGGGCAGTCCCACCGAGGGGCCATGTGCCTTAAGCTGGGTATACAGTTTTGATTTGACCAAACGATCAAGGGTTGGAGTCTTGGCCATATAAACGGCATTGCCTTCATACTGTCTGCCGATACCGATGCCGTCCATAATTATCAGGAGAAGCGGACCTTTTCGTCCGTGAAAGGATCTCAAAGCATTAAGCTTTAATGCCATAAACGCCTCCTTATCAGGATATCAACAGAAAATGTTATTTCAAGGATGTTTTTTAAAATTACACTTTAAAAGACTTCTTCAAGGTATGTGTCTTTATCGATTGAAGTACAAACAGAGATATCAGGGAGTTCCAGGGCCCTTTTGGCAAACTCAAATACTCTATCGTAGTCGAAACGCAATCCCATTTCTTCATAATACGTTTCCAGGACCCTTTTTGGTCGATGTTCCCTGAATTCGCACGGGATCGAAAGAACGGGGATACCTTTCTTTTCTAATGTATAAATAACATCGCAGCCGTTGAACTTTATAAGGGGCCTGAAAACGGTATATCCTCCCTCCATTTTAAGTATAGGATAAAAACGCTGTGTGGTTTCCTTGAACCTCTTGCTCTTTCCTATATCCCTTAGCCCATCGGAATCAGAGTATTCCCACGCCAGAATATGTTCCAAAGTATACCCTACAATATCCCAAAGGGTGTGATTGGTTATAATCACCAAGCGCTCCAGATCATTGACTTCTTGGTTCACAAAGGACTTGAGTAATTTTCTCCGTATTGTCTGGCATAAATGACACGGATTATCAGATTCTCTTATCATATGATCGGTTTCTGGAACATCATGCCATACTATATCGATATGCCGGGAACTCCAATAGGAACCAATCTTCCTCCTTTCAGCAGTCGTGTACCTGTGTCTCGGAAAGGCACCAACGTGCACCTCAAAATCAAAACCAAAATCATTTTTGGCCTTCAAAATAAGATCCAGGCCAAGTGAGGAATCTTTTCCCCCTGAGAATCCAAATAATACTCTCTTTTCATTAAAAGACTCTAGAATAGACTTATAATCATTTTTCCATTCCGAATATTCTATTATTCTCACTCGATATGTACTCCGCATCAATTAGGATTTTTTATTCTGATTATATCCGGATCACTCAATCTTTCCAAGGCATTCCTATTAACCTCGACACCCAATCCCGGCCCCTCCAACGGACCTGCTTTACCACCAACGCCAAAAGAAACATCTTTGGTTGTTATATTTTCCTTTAATAAAAACGGATCATAGGACCCATCATAGTAAACGGCATCCCGGCACAAAAGACACAAAACCCTTCCCGCTGCCGATAGGATGCCGGATTCACCCAGTTGGCACCCTATCTGAAAAGAAATGCCCTTTGACCTTATGAGTTCGATGATATCAAGCGATCTGCGAAGTCCTCCACATTTAGACAATCTGACATTTATCATTTTATAGTGTCCATCATTTATTATCCTTTCCACGTCGCTTTTGGTACAGGCTAGCTCATCAGCCATCATAATCACTCCACATTTTTGCATCTCATCGGCAAATTCTGAAATATCAGGGTCATCCGGTGGCATGGGCTGTTCAATGACCTTCACTTTGCTCCTTTTTATAAGGGGAATATGGGCAAAGGCAAGTTCACGATTCCATACTCCATTAACATCTATTCTCAAATCACAATCATCACCAAACATTCTCTTGACCGTTCCAATCTTGTCTGTATTTTCCTTAAGGTTTTTACCCATTTTCAGTCGGAGTCTTTTCACCTTCATCTCATTAATTAATCTGTATATTTCCTTTACTCTTTTTCCGGAACCTAAAGGAATTGCTGCACCATAATAGATTGTATCTGTACAGAAATCAGAAGGGCAGTATGTTGTAACGGATTCATTCCTTTTTCTGGCTAATATGCCTAAAAGACCTGTCTCTAGGGCGCATATAGCAGAATTATAATTTTTGTTATCCGGCAGGCTGTCCACAAAATCCCAAATTTGAATGATGTCGTTCAGTTCCCAGGGAAAGGGATATTTTTCGATTAAATGTCTAATTCCATCTGCAGCACTTTCCTGTGTTTCACCTGTAACATAAGATCTGGGAGCGCCTTCTCCATATCCTGTTATCTTTCCCTGATCAGCGATTATTTCTACAATGATATTCTTAACAAAATTTCTTTTTCTTACTGAGTGCGCGAATTCACCTGAAAACGGAAGCAATAACTGAAAAACATTGATCTCATTAATTTTCACAATAATTCTCCATTTAACAACGATTGAAAATATTGCTATCTTCCTTCACTGCATCTAACCAGCCTAACACAGTTATGGGCGTAGAAATGCCTGTCAGGGGTTTTTTGATCCCTTCTCTTGTAATTTTTTTGGAGGATCACAGGGTAGGGTTAGAATAAAGGTAGTGCCTTTGTTAACCTTGCTTTTTACTTCAATTGTGCCGCCGTGCTCTTGCATATTTTGATGAGAGACGAATAAGCCGAGGCCCGTGCCGCTGTGCAGGCTGCTTTTGTGCTTGGTGGTGAAGTAGGGTTCAAATATTCTATCGATATTTGATTGGGCAATCCCTTCTCCGTTGTCTTTAATGAAGATTTGTGTTCTTTCATCTTTCCCTTTCCTATTGTTGTGCCTGGTTGAAATCTTGATCCTCCCTTCTTCAGGCGTAGCATCCATCGCATTGGAAAGGATGTTTAAAACAACCTGTCTAATCTTTTCGGAATCCAACCATACCTTACCCACACCCGGATCATATTTACACTCAACTTTTATCCTTTTAGCCTTGGTTTGCGCCGAAATAAGCATCACCATCTTGTCTATCAATTCATGTATATCATTCAACGCAAAATTAGGTTCCTTTGTCTTGACCAAATCCATAAGTTCCGAGATCAGATTGTTCACCCTGTTTGTCTCCTCAACCACTGTTTTATGGAACTTGCCCCTGTAATCTTCGTCATTGTATTTATAAGGCAACATCTGAATGAATGTTCCTATGGATGTCATTGGATTCTTAATCTCGTGCGCCAGCCTCGCGGCCATATTGCCCAAGAATGACAGCTTTTCAGCCCTGCCCAAAAGGCTGTAAGACCTTTGAAGTTCAAGCATCTGTTCCTTGAGCTTGCGGTATAGTCTCGCATTCTCAATAGCTATTGCTATCTGTGGTGAAAATATTTCTAGCGTGTCCCTTGTCTCTTTCGGGACACCGCTACTATCAACCGCATCGGTGGCAATTACCCCTGTAACCCTGGATTTAGTGATAAGGGGGACAACGTAAACAGACTTAGGTTTTCCATATGTCAATATAATATTCTCTTTTCTGAGGCTGGAACCTTTTACATCATGTACATACTCGGACTTTCCCGCATTCGCTACCCTGGCCAGGATATTATTTAACCGATGCAGTGGGACTTTGTATGCTAAAATATCATCCGGGACATTACTATCAAAACCAGTGGCATAAAGATATTCCAGGCATTCCTCCTTTTCATTCACCAGCATTATTATTGCGCGGTCTATACTGCATATATTTAATAATGTGTTCATAATGACGGTTAAGAGTTTTTCCAGGTCCAATACCGAAAGAATAGCCTTCCCGGTTTCCTGTACGGCCTGTAATTGTTTTATCCTTTGGTTTAGCTCAACATTCAGGCGGTTCACCTCTTCGTATTTCTGTTCAATTATTCTCTTGTCCGCCTCCATCTCTTTTACTGTTTCAGTGAGTACCGATTTTGAGGAAAAAAAACGTGAAAGAATTTCATGGAACCTATTCCTGAAAGTCCATTTTAAATGATATTCGCAATACGGGGCACCCTCAAAATAGCAGCACTTCTCTTCAAGATGCAGCGGATTACCCCCCCATATAATTGGCAAAAAAGTATAAGCGCCTTGGTTAACCAAGCATAAGTCTTTAGTCACTTTCATATGGGACTTCCAATGGAGTCTAATAACAGCTTCGTTTCTTTTCATTTCAACGATTTCCACATTTTTGCTTCTGTTCCATTTATCATTTATTTTTTGGACATTTATAAATCCTTTTTTCGTAGACCAAAATGCCTTTACGAATATCCTTTGTCCATAGCCCATTGATAGATTTTCAACAGCAAACCTGGCGATTTTATAGGCAGCCATCTCATCATTAAGGATCAATCTTGCCCTTTTATATAATTCTGTAGCTACAGTGCAAGAGATCCAGTTATTCGGATCTCTCAAAAATTTTTCGGTATCCGGAAGGATATCAATCTCGGGGTCAAGGTCCTTCAGCAATGCGGAAAAATCACCATTATTATGTTCCTTTACATAATCTAGGATGACCCCTGTATTTATACAACTAACTTCCTTTTTCATCTGAAATACTTTCTAAAATCTTTAATTCATTAGAAAGGCAAATTACGAGTGCTTCTTTGCCCAGACATTAATCTTGAATATTTACCAATAAGATCAGGCAACAATTTTTTAAAGATCGATAAACTTTCACTCCTGACATCCAATATTCCATTACTCTTCTTCGACCTAAAACATCTCTCAGGGATTACATTATCATTAAAAGCATGGGGAGGGAGTCTGAAAAAAGGCATTATATCCAAAAGGGCTAATTGTAACTTTTTACTATTATTGGATAAATTAAATATGTCCTCCATATAGGCAAGAATGGTTTGAAAATCTAAGGATTCAGACGGCTGTCTAACAATATTCTGCCCAAAGGCACCATCGTCATCAAAGATAGTATCTGGTGAAGATTTTGCAAAATCATATAATCTTGTTTTTGGATAAACCCTGCATTCTCCAATCTTAAAGACATGCCCTCCTGAACCGCTATCTTTTGATAATCCTTTTGCAAAAGCAAGGCTTTCAGCAAGGTCTTCCTCTGTGTCTCCAGGGTACCCCGCGATCATAAAAACCATTATTGGTATTTCGTATTTTGCTGCTTCTTTAAAAATAGCAACGGTATTTGATAAATATCTTTGATAATGTGCCCTATCCTTTACCTTATTCATTCTTTTTAATGTTCCATAACTCGCTGATTCGAATCCAAGCGCCAATGCACTACAAACATCTGCTATTTTTGGTATCAATAAAGGATTAAATATATCACATCTGGTTTCGAAATTTACCTTTATTCCTAATGATCGAAATAGGGGGAATAGATCAAAAGATTTAAACAAGGCATCGCTTACCAACAGAATACGAGCATTGTTTTGCTGTGATAGATTCTTTAAATCGCTTTCAATAATTTCTCTAGGGACTGCTTTTCTGGTCGGCCTGATATAATCCTCCATGCAAAAATTACATCTGTAAGGGCAACCCCGGCTGAATGAATACGGCAGCACATCATACGCTCCGGGATGTCTTAATAATCCCAGATTTAACAATGCCTTTTTATTGAGATCAAATCTAACGCCTTTTTCGGTTATATGTACCTTTCCATTTTTTTTCCATGCCAGGTTATAAATACCATTGTCCCTGGGGTCTTCTCCCTTTTCCAGCTTCTTTATTATCTTAAGCGCCGGCACCTCGCCTTCACCAATGACTATCAAGTCTACCGCTGATGTCCTTGAAAATATGTCATTGTAGTATATTGTCGGGAAATACCCGCCCAAGAATATAAATATATCAGGACCTGTTTCTTTAATCCTCTCACACAAATGTATTGTTTCTTCCGCCTGGGCAATGGCGGTGCACGAGATGCCGATCCCCTTCGGCTTGATTGCCGAAAGGTCCCGCATTAATTCGTCGTACACATGATCTCTTCCTTCCGGACTCAGGGGCAACCCGTAATCCATGGGGACGGAAATTACCTCAATTTCGGTTTCTGGGGAATTTGATTTGACAAAGCTTGCTATCTCCATGACAGGCAGTGGATAGGCGGGTACATACATGTCGATATTCTTCGAGATGGGTTCAATCAATAAAATCAATGTAGTCTCCTTAACTGAAAACAGGCTATCTGGTTTCCCATACACATGTGTGCATGGTTTTAATCCATTCTTACAAAGCTCTTCCAAACACGGGCTGTAAAAATTTAGAGGATGAAGGTTTTTCGGCCTTGGTGATAGCGATGGATCTGGTCTTTATTTCCGGGTATTTTTTCCATTGGTACCACTGTTCAGGATGATAGAGAATAAATTGTTCGAGTACCTTTAGCACTGTCTCACCCACCGTCGATACAGGGATTCCCTCAAGCATTTTTAACATATCTTCATAGGAATACATTATCAATTTATATTCTTTCAGATTATATCTATGTATTACTCCAAATACAACCTCGGCTCCTGTCCTTTTTTGAATAGCATTAATGGTCCTGTCCAGCCCCGTCACCCGACCCAAAAAAGATGTCCTTTTCTTTTCCGACGGTCTCCACTCCTCTATTTCATCACATTGGGTAACAAGGACACGATTTTCGTTTAATTCTTTTATTGCCCTTTTAAGGACACTACCCTTTTTCTCCGCGTCAATAAGCCGTATATTATATTTTTGGGCCTGGGAAAAAACCTGTTTTTTTAATCTTTCGGTCTTAAATTTTGCAATCATGGAGACATCAAAGCCATTCACGGCCAGCAGAGTGGGAATAAACTCTATCGCGCCGTAGTGCCCGGTAATGACAATGGCCCCCTTACCCCTCAATAAACTCCTGGATAGTACTGACAAGTCGTCGCTCAAGATATGATCATTAAGAAACTCTGTAGCTTTATCTTTATCTTGGAAGGCTATGAACAGCTTTTCATAATAGTGACACAATATACCATGAAAGACCTTTTTGGCAATTTCTTCAATGTTAACCCCCTGTCTGGCACCTCCTATTACATCAACAATAGCATTCATTATAATCTGCCTTTCCTGTTTATTTAAAAAAAAATATAGCTTTCCGAGGAAAAACATATAGAACCTTGCCAGTGCCCAACCAAAAGATAAACAAATGAATATATTGAATTTTGACTGCAAAAAAGGACTCAATTTCTTTTTCATAATATATACTCTCCCTTAATATATTTTATTACGAATTTAATTGATCTTGATCTTCTATTTCTCAATATCCGTGCCAAAATAAAGGTGAGAGTGTCCTTTAGAAAATTTCACAGGTTAATATGTACAGAAAAAAGGGCAAACTCCCTTGATCCGCACACAATTAGGCTTTGAAAGATAAATCTTTAAAAAACAGGTTTATGGAAATAAAATGTTTGATTAAAATATTAGCGATACTATTATCTTTCTATTTGCACAAGATTATGTGCATTAATGCACACATTTATGTGCATAATGTTGGAGAAACTTGATATAACTGGCTCTGAGCATAATAAAAAATATGCATTTTCTCTATAATACTACCGGATAAGAATCCATAGATGACATCTTGTATAATAACTTACCCCTGAAAACCCATTTTTTTCTCTTAAAAAGATTAGATTATTCTATGATTCCAACTAATTAATATATATAGTATCGGTTATTTAATTATTATTATATCAAAATCCATATTCAATTGCGCACAAAAAATAATCATGTTTGCACACTTTTTAGTGCATATCCAAGGATTGGAGAAGGATGGTTTTATAATAGTAGATGTTAGATTGTTTTAATATATATATTATGATGATAATATCCCCTACATTCTGATTATTCTGTATAATAAGATACCTCCTATGAGATTTGGCATGATGATTGTATAAAAAAATAAGACTTCAACCTACCTATTAAGTATTCTTAACGGTTAATCTTTGACTGATGGCATGGATTTTCAAACAATTTGTGATTCCGGCCTGGAAACCTGCCATGTGTTAGATACGAGGAGGCAGGAGAAACCCAATCAAGATTCATCATAATTAGAA
>Ga0307433_1000670_pt1 | contig 24028 bp, 14 predicted proteins | sample SalMarWE160210MG_FD_202166 | JGI IMG/M metagenome (GOLD analysis project Ga0307433, IMG submission 202166) | Salt marsh sediment microbial communities from the Plum Island Ecosystem LTER, Massachusetts, United States - WE1603-210 | ecosystem: Environmental > Aquatic > Marine > Intertidal zone >... | reverse complement strand
GAGCGCGAGAACAAGATCGTGCTGGCCGATATCACGATCAGGAATTGCGTGTTCCGCAGGCTGGCCTCCGGCGTGTGGACCAACAGTCCCGACAACTTTAACAAGAATGCGTCCTTTATCTATAATTTCGCAAACATGACCTTCGAAGACTGCCTGTTTGAAGAAGGCTATCAGTGGCAATTGGGGATACGCGGGGTTGACGGCGGGGCCGTCCGGAACTGTGTCACCCACGATATCGGCCGCGGCTTCCGAGCCTTCAACGGCGTGGCCGGCGCCATGTTCTTCCGCTGCAAGAATTGGGTCTTCGAAGACAGCGAATGGGGCTTCATCTCCATAGGCCTGGGCAGCGCCGATGGCGAGGCGTTCGACTTTGAGGGCAACTGCGACCACATGACCATGAGGAACTGCCTCTTCCACGACACCGACGGCCCCTGTTTCCTGCTTTGCTGTTACGCCTCCGACTGCCACCCTAACATGGGTGTTCGCATGGAGAATTGCGTCCTGAACGGGAAGGCCAAGCGGCCCATCGGATTGCCCCGATGCGAGATCATCAACACGACGGATTGGAATGAAGTGATGTGGCAGCAGTGCCGCTTCTATCTTTCGCCGGGGGAAATCCTCATGAAGGTGATGGACCCCGAGAAGGAGAAGAGGTCAACCTTCGTCCGTTGTCTGGTCAGGAACCTCAGCCAGGCCTGCAGCACACGGAATCTGGCCGCGAAGGCCAAGGCGACGGCGTCCTCGCAGGAGCCCGGCAACGAGGCATCCATGGCCATCGACCGGCAAGCGGCTACCTCTTGGAAGGCCGCGTCGCCGAACGACCAGTGGCTCCAGATCGATTTCGGCAGGCCCACCGCTGTCAGCGAGTTCAGGATCAGAGAGGACGCGTCCTCCTCGGTCATCCGCTACGCCATCGAGTACTGGGACGCCAAAGCCTCCCGCTGGGTGAGTTGCTTCAACGGCAGGACCATCGGCCCCGACGTCATCGCGCCGGTCGTCAGCCGCCGCACGCGGAAGGTGCGGCTGCTGGTCGTGAGGACAGAAAACGGCAATCCCGGTATCGGCTCATTCGGGGCATACTATGATACGACCGGCTGGCTCCCCGTAAAGGCCACCGGCAAGCCATAGCCACTTGCCGACGGGGCTCGCGATCGCTTCCCGTCACCTCCTCGGCGCGACCCGCGGCGGTTGCCGCACAGGCGCGGTCGAAATCCTCGCGCCGGTTCGAACGGTCGTCCACCACGCCCGCCACGCGGGGGTTCTGCGCCAGGTTGCCGAACGTGCGGGTCGACCGCGCGGTTCACAAGAGCATGCCCGAGTCGCGGGTTGACCTGGCCTTCCGGGTGATACCCGCCCGTTGCTCGCGCCATCACAACCCGCTACCCCGCCCCCAGGTCGCGGAACTCGGCCACGGCGTCGTAAAGGGCCTTGAGGTTTTCCTGCGGCGTCCGGACCTGGACGTTGTGGATGGGGTTGAAGACGTACCCGCCGCCGGCGCCGAAGATGCGGAGCCGCTCGCGGACCTCGTCCCGGACCTCCTCCGGCGTGCCGAAGGGCAGGGTGTGCTGGGTGTCGACGCCCCCGCCCCAGAACGTGAGGCGGTCGCCGAAACGGTCCTTCAGGCCCTGCGGGTCCATGCCCGCGGCCGAGCACTGGACCGGGTTCAGGATGTCGAACCCGGCGTCGATGAAGTCGTCGATGAGCGCCACCACCGACCCGCACGAGTGGATGAACGTCTTCCAGTTTGTGTGGGCGTGAATCCAGTCGTTCAGGGCCTTGTGGAACGGCTGATAGAGGTCGCGGTAGGCCTGCGGGCCGATGAACGGCCCGTTCTGGTGGCCGAAGTCGGTTCCGGTCATGTAGACGATGTCGACGCGGTCGCCGAGCGCGTCGTGGAAGGTGGCGAGGTTCTGAAGCGCAATCTCGCACTGCCGCTCGAAGACCTCGTGCACGTAGTCGCGTCGGAGGACCGTGCTGACGTACCACTCCTCGACGTCGCGGATGCCCCTGGGGTGCTTGAGCCAGACGGCGGGCACGAGGGCGATGTCGCCGAACGCCGTCCCGCCGAAGTTGACCAGGATCGCCTTGTCGGTCTCGGTCCGGATGCGCTGGACCTCGGTGCGGAAGTAGTCCAGTTCCTCGTCCGAGACGGGGGCGAACTCCTGGAGGTTGTCCTCCACGTTGAGGTTGTCATCGTCGATGGGCGGCTGGCGGACGATGGCGTCGAGGTAGAACCCGCCCTCGGGCATCCGGCCGCTCGGCGGGGCGGACCGGTCGCCCTCCGGATACATCAGAATATCACCGTTCGCCTCGGGCTCCGTGTTGAAACCCTCCGGCACCAGGACGGGCGTGCCGTCGAACGTGGTCCAGGGCTTCCAGCCCTCGTTCTTGAAGCCGAACATGGTGGCCGAGGGGCCGACGCCGAGCACGTCGACCCCGAGGGCCTCGACCAGGTCCGCCCCCGTCTCGCCGAGCATCTGGTACGGCTCGACGACCTTGACGGGCGCTCCGGGCGCATCGAGGCCCAGGGCCTGGCGCAGCAGGTACACGCTGCTCACGTGCATGCCGGTGACCGGGCTGGCGCCGAGGTCGAGGGGCACGCGGTCGGGCTGCTCGTGGGCGAGGGCCTTCCGGACGCGCTCGCGTGAGGTCATGGGCGTCTCCTTGTTACAATCCGCCACGGGTTACGCGCGGCGGGTCTCCGCACCCGCCGCGCGCTGCGCCTCGTGGGCGCGGGCGCATCTCTCCGACCGCCTACGGCGGATGAGGATGACCAGCCGCTTCCGCGGCCGGCTCGTGCCGGGTGGCCATGCCACCCGTTCAATCCACCAGTTCGCGCTCGATCTGCTCCAGCGACTTGCCTTTCGTCTCGGGCAGCCGCGCCAGGATCACCACGAAGCCGACGACGCAGATGACCCCGTAGAGCCAGAACGCCCCGTGGGCGCCCAAGGCGCGCTTCAGGAACGGGAACGTGAACGTCAGCGCGGTGCACCCGATCCAGAGCGCGACGACCGAGACAGCCACCGCGGCCCCGCGGATGCGGTTCGGGAAGATCTCCGAGATGATGACCCACGTGACCGGGGCAAGCGTCATGGCGTAGCACGCAATGGCCGAGATCACCAGCACCAGCATGTGCACGCCGCGGCTCTCGGCGAAGTACCCCGTGCCGAGGACGGCGTAGATGATGGCCAGGCCGCCGGCGCCGAGAAGCATCAGACCCCGCCGCCCGAAGCGGTCCACCGTGAAGATCGCCACGAACGTGAACAGCAGGTTCACGATGCCGGTGACGACGATGTTGAACATGATGCCGCTGACGCCGTACCCCGCCGCCGCGAACACCTCCTGGGCGTAGTTGAAGATGACGTTGATGCCGCACCACTGCTGCAAGACCGCCAGGAACACGCCGAGGCCGAGGATCTTCAGCAGCCTCGGTTCCAGCAGGTCGCGGAAGTTGACGCGGGCGATCTCCTGCGCGGCGAGGGTGGCCCGGATGTCGGCCACCTCCGCCCGGGCGTACGCCTCGCCGCCCACGCGGGCGAGGATGCGGCCGGCCTCGGCGTCCCGCCCGTACTTGACCAGCCACCGCGGGCTCTCCGGCACCAGCCACATCAGCAGGAAGAACAGGAACGCGGGCACGGTCTCGGCCCCGAACATCCACCGCCAGCCGTATTGGCCGTTCCATGACGCCCGGAGAAAATCGAGCGTGGCATCGTCCGGAACCGGTTCGGCGAGAGAATAGTTCACGATCTGGGCCGCCAGGATCCCGATCACGATCGTCAACTGGTTGATCGAGACGAAACGGCCGCGCGTCTCGGCCGGCGAGACCTCCGCAATGTACATCGGCGAAAGGCTCGAGGCCAGGCCGATGCCCACACCACCCAGCAACCGGAACAGGTTGAACCAGACGAAGTCCCATGCCAGCGCCGTGCCGACCGCCGAGGCCGTAAACAGCGCGCCCGCGGCGATGAGAAGACGCTTCCGGCCAAGCCGGTCGCTCAGCATCCCGGACAGGACCGCCCCGACCACGCACCCGACCAGGGCCGCGCTCATCGCCATGCCCTGGTAGAACGAGTGGCCGCTGATGCCGAAGAACGGCTCGTAAAACGGCTTGGCGCCGCCGATGACGACCCAGTCGTAGCCGAACAGGAGCCCGCCCATCGCCGCCACCAGGCAGATGAGCCAGATGAACGCCATGTGGTACGACCCGGACGGACGCAGTGCAGGCTCGGTCATGCGTTCACTCCAAGAGAAGATCGACCTCGGCGGCGGAGGTCCAGGGTCCACCGTTCACCTCCGCCTCGGCCACCAGTTTCACGTACCGCCCCTGCCGCGGTGCCTCGAACCGGAGGCGTTTCGTCTGCCCCGTATTCGGCCACGTGCCGGTGGCGGCGGGCCGGCCCCACTGGTTCCCGTCCTGGCTGACGTACACCGCGTACCTGGCGATGCGGCCGTTGGCCTGGTCCTGCCGGGGCACGTACGCGAGGCCCCGCACCGGCACCGTCTTCTTGAGGTCGATAACCAGGTGATGGGGAAGGCCGTCCGCCTGGGGCTCGTACCGCGTGTGCCAGATCGTCTTCGGATCGCCGTCCATCGCCCGGGCGGCCTCGTAACCAACGTGCTGGCTGTCCGCGGAGACGGTGGCGCCCAGGCGCTGGAGGGCGGTCGGCTCCTTCACGAGCGATCGCACCTGGTCCAGGGTCACCGCGTGCTTCGGGGCGAACGCCTCGGACGCCGCGTACGCCAGCAGGCTCTGCCGCATCTGACGGGCCACGGGCCGGTTTGCCAGATCGTCGGCCAGGTCGATGGAGCAGACCAGGAGCCGGCCCTTGCCCACCTTCGCCTCGAAGACCAGGCCGAGCCGCTTCGGGTCGAACCAGTCCGGCACGATCTGGACGATCGGCCGCAGGCCCTCCGGCAGGTCATCCAGCACCATGGCCGACGCCCGGCGGACCAGGTCCCACCACTGCCAGTTCGTATGCGACTCCGTGGGGAACGCCGCCAGCGCCGGGTGCCCGGGGTCGCACAAGATGCCGAGGGTGTGCGGCGCCTGGCCGCCCGTCCACGCCGTGTTCCAGAAGATGGGCACAAAGCCCAGCGCCACGTCGGTCCGGACGCGGTCCGGCGGAACCATGAGCATCACCCTGCCGCCCTCGCGGAGCCTGCCGGCCGCCGGCTCGCCGAGGTCACGCACCAGCAGCACGCCGTCCGGCACGGCGGTGACGACCGCCGCCGGGTACACCCACAGGTCCCAGTCGTTCTCCACGTCGGCGCCCTCCAGGCCGACGACGAACGTCAGTCGTTGCGGCCGGGTGAAGGCGCCGAGCCGGAGCAGCGTGTCGGCTACATGCGTGACCGCGCCGGTGGGAACCCGTTTGGGCTCGAGGTCGCCCGAGGCGACGGCCTGGCCCGAGGCGCTGCGCAGGGCCCAGCGGATCTTGGCGTCCAGGTCGTCGGGCCCGTAGTGGGCCACGCAGATGTGCGGCCGGAACCAGTCGCCGGCCGTGTAGACCCGCTTCGCCATCCGGACCAGCGGCACGGTGGGGCCGCAGAACCGCCGGTAGGCCTCGGGTGTCACGTACGGCTTGGCATCCCAGAACGGGTCCAGCACGCCGACCAGGGCGGTGCCCTGCCCGGGAAAGTCGTGCAGGTCGAGCAACTGGAACCCGCCGAACCCGGGCGTCCGGAGGGCCGACTCGATCTCCTCCTTGTAGCAGAGCACCTGGAGCCGGCCGGAGGCCATCAGGAAGTCGCGGGCCTGGTCGCCCATGTGGGCGGCCTCCAAAAAAGCGCGGAAGACCTCGAAGTTCCGCGCCTTCAGCACGCCCGTGTACTTCCGGGTCTCGTCGAAGTTCGGGTACGCGCACCACTGGCCGATCTCGTGCGAGACGACCGGCACGTCGCAAGCGCCGACGACGTCGCGGTAATCGGTCTCGGTCTCGGGCGGGTGGGCGTTGAGGCGGTCCTTCAGCCCCCGGCCCCACTGGTGGATGCGCGGCCGCGGCGTGCTGTGGTACTGGCTCTCGGGGATGATCGGCCAGCCCGAGCCGCCCGTGTACAGGCGCCGGCCGTCCGTCGCCTTGCCGTGGGCGACCCAGGGGCGGAGGAACTTGGCGCCGCGTCCCGGCCCGCCGGGCTCGTTGCCGTAGGCCATCAGCAGGAACGAGGGATGGTTGCCGTAGGCCCGCAGGATGCGCTCCGTCTCGGCATAAATGTATTTATCGATGGGTTTGCCCTGGCCGACGGCCGTCCAGAACGGCCCCTCGACCTGGAGGTAAAAGCCGAGTTCATCGGCGGCCGTGAAGGCGGCCTCCGGCGGGCAGTGCGAGTGGAACCGCATGTGGTTCAGCCCGCATGCCCGGCACTGCCGGATGATGCGCTTCCAGTGGCCGGTGTCCGTCGGCGGATAGCCGGTCTTCGGGAAGATGCAGCACTCCAGCGTCCCCCGCAGGAAGATGGGCCGCCCGTTCAGCACGAACTGCGTGCCGCGGGTTCCGATCTCCCGCAGGCCGAACGTCACCTCCCGGCTGTCGGGGCCGCAGTCTCCGGCGTCCAGCGTGACGGCCAGGCGGTACAGGGCCGGATGGAACTCGTCCCAGGCCTGGGCCTCCGGGCCCAGGGGGTACGCCAGTTTGGCGGTGGTGCGGTTGCCCCGTCCGAACGGCACGGCCTCCGTCCGGTGCGGCGGGTCGTGCGGCGCGGGCGTGTTGGCGGCGGCGGCGTCGAGCCGGACCTCCGCCCGCCCGGCCTCGCCGGTCGCGTTGCCGATGACCATCTCGACGCGCACCTGCTTCGCCTCCACGTCGGGGTAGACCTGGAGGTCCTCGATCCACACGTGCGGCCGCGCACGGAGTTCGATCCGGCCGGTGATGCCGTTCCAGTTCGACTGCGTGTGGTCGCTGACGCTGTGGGCGTTGACGCCCACGGCCACGTGCATCCGGTTGTCGACGCGGATCGTCAGGCGGTGCGCGCCCGGCGCCAAATGCTCCGTGAGGTCGTACACGTGCGGCACGGAGAGCGAGTCGGCGGAGCCGACCTTCGCGTCATCCACCCACACGGTGGTGGTCCAGTGGCACCGCTCCAGCAGCAGGACGACGCGCTTCCCTTTCCACGCCTCGGGGACAGCCACCGTCCGCTGGTACCAGGCGGCGCCGACGTAGTGCTTCTCGGGCTGGAGCCAGAACGGCACCTTGACGTGGCCGGGCTCGCGGTAGGGGGCGTACCGGTCGGCCTGGAACCAGGAACGGTCCTTGATGCCGCCGGTCCAGTGCGTCTCGACCGAGACATCGTGGCCGAAGCCCTGCTCCTGGAGCGAGCCGGGCAGGCGGATGGTCTCGGGCAGCCCCTGGTCGAACCATTTGGCGCCCGCGCCCTCGTCGTCGGGGTCGAGACGGAACCGCCACGGTCCGGCCAGCGAGAGGACGTTGGCGTCATCGTCGGCGGAAGCCCCCGCCTTCCCGTTGGCCGCGACGGCTGCCAGCAGGCAGGCGACAACGATGGTTCCACACGCAGTCGAGCGGCGGCGCATGGGGCCTTCCTTTCAGCGCCGGGGCTTGCCCGGCTCATGCCGCGGGTTCGGGGTCGGCATCCGGGCGTTACCGCTTCGGCCGGAGGCGGACGAGCATCACGCCGTGGCGGTTCACCTTGGCCGCGTATCGGCCGTCGGCCTCGCCGAGGTCCTTCTGCCTCCACAGGTCGCGGACGCGGCACGGGCCCTCCAGGTCCAACTGCTTCCAGGTGACAGCCATCTCGCGTTCCACCTCGCCGAAGTTGAAGAGGCCGACGGCCAGGCTTCCGTCGGCCATCGGCTTCGAGAGCACCAGGGCCTCGTCGGTCTGCACGACGGGCCGGGCCTGCCGCCCGAGCGGGTCCTGGTCCACCGCGATGACCTCCGGGTTGCACAGGACGTTCAGCGTGAACGCATCGAGGCGGGTGATGTCGCCGGAGTAGATGAGGGGGGCGGCCATCAGGCACCACATCGACATGTAGGCATACTGTTCGTTCGGCGTCAGCGGGGTCATCCGCGGCGGATCGGTCCGACGGCGCGCGTTGCCCACGTACCCGATGAGGATGTAGTCCGGGTCGTTCCAGTGCCCGGGGCCGGCGTGCTCCCAGTGCCGGGCGTTCGCGAGGCCGATGTGGAAGCAGCCGGGCAACCGGCTGCCGGCGCGGAGGCCCAGGTCGCCGGTGGTCCGCCAGCAGTGGCCGCCCACCTCGGCCCCCCACTCCCACACGTTGCCCATGCCGTACTGGCAGAGGTTGTAGACGATGTCGCGGGGGAGGTCCTTCAGTATCTCGTTCATCTTGCGGTACGGGCGCTGGAGCCGCTCCAGTCCCTCGCCGAGGTTCTCCTTCTTGGCCACGCCGCCGTAGGAGCACCAGTCGTACTTGAGAAAATCGAAGCCCCAGGCGGCGAACTGCTCGGCGTCGACCCGCTCGTGCTGCCAGGTGCCCTCGTATCCCGCGCAGGTCCGCGGGCCGGGGGAGGTGTAGAGGCCGATTTTCAGACCCCGGGCGTGGACGGTGTCGGCCAGCGCCTTCATGTCGGGAAAACGTTTGTTCGGGCGGATGGGCTCGTCCGGGCCGCGCGGGTCGGACGCCAGGGCCGGGTCCTTCGAGTCCACCTTCACCATCCAGCAGTCGTCGATGTTGACGTACTGGTACCCGACGTCGGCCATGCCGGAGGCGATCATGGCGTCGGCCGCCTTCCGCACGTCCTCGGCCGTGATGTGGTCGTACCAGGTGTACCAGTCGTTCCAGCCCATCGGCGGGGTGAGGGCGAGCGTGTCGCCGACGACGATCGTCAGCGCCCGCTCGTCCCGGCCGGAGCCGTTCTCGGCCTTCAGCGTCACGGCATATCGGCCGCGTTCCTCGGGCGTGCGGCCGGTGAGGATGCCGGTCTTTTCGTCGAGGCGGAGGGAGGCGGGCAGGTTCGCCGCCGCGAAGGCCATCGGCCGCTCGCCCGTGCATGGGATGCGGTAGAGCAGCGGCCGGCCGGGCCGGCACCCGTACACGACCGGCCCGTTGATTCGCGGCTCCGGGCCGGGCGCGGGCGTCAGGATGACCCGCTCCTGGTCGCGCCCCGGCCGGTCGACGGCCTTTGGCCCCGCGCCGGAGGCGACGAACGCGGCGTCGGCCCAGTCGGCATGGTCGAAGTGGACGTGGTCGCCGGCGGAGGTGACCAGCAGGAGCAGGCGCCGGGCGCCCTTCAGCCCCACGTCGACCCGTTTCGCCCCCTGGCCGCCTTTCATGACGCCGCTGTCGAATCGCTTCTCGCCGTCGGCGTAGACCTGAAACTGGACGGACCCCTTGCCGCCGGCCGAGTCGTCGACGCCGACCCAGGCGGTGAACCGCTCGGTCCGGCCGTCCAGGCGGACGTGCAGGGCCGAATCGGCGTGCGTGCCGACGCCGCGGTCGAACCGCTTGCCGGCGATCGCCATCGGCTTCTCGGTGCAGTTGCGGTCGACCTGGGGCTGGCCCCAGCCGGCCGACATCTTCGAGAGGTCCAGGGCCGACAGCGGCACCGTCTCGGCCGCCGGACACGCCCCCGGCCGGGCCAGGCCCAGCGCGGTCATGCAAACGACGAAAAGCATCAATGGTCGATGGCCCATGTGTCCGCCTCCCACCCGGTCCATGAACGCGCGCCGGCGCAGCGCGCTGCGTGACGGCCATTATGGGGTTTCGTGCGGCCGCCCGCAAGCGCCATCGCGGTGGCCGGACCGCTCGCCGATGGCGGCCATGGGTTACGTTCGGGAGGATTTGAGAGTGGGGGAGGGCTGATTTGCCGGGAAACGCCGGGACCAACATGGTTTTGTCTTGTTGCAGGCCGTTTCGCCCGCGATAATGCCGTCTTCAACTCCCAAAGAAAGGGGTCTCACATGGCAAAGGTAAGCAGAGCCGCATTCCGCGATCTGGCACAAGGTTTTGGGCTGCTCTCGGATCCCACGCGACTTGGCGTCCTGACGTTACTCGCGAAGGGCCCGAAGAACGTCACGGCACTGTGCAAGGCCCTCGGCCTCAAGCAGCCCGCGGTGAGCCACCATCTCGGTCTGCTCCGGATGGGCCGGCTCTTGAACAGCACACGCCAAGGCAAGTGTGTGCTCTACTCAACGGACAAGGCGAACCTGAAGGCGCTGGCGTCGGCGTTGGCGAATCTGATGCCGAAGTGAGGCGTGAACAGAGCGCCAAGTAGCGGAGTTGCAGTAGGGGCTCCCGGCCTACTCTCCGCTTATGATCATTGTGCGGCCACCCACCGCGGGGCGAGATAGGAGCCCATGTCATGAGCCGGAGTCGCAGCCTCTCCCTCCGAGCAGCCCTGTCTATCCTGACGACCTGCCTGGCATGGCCGGGGGCCCTGGCAGGCGCCAGTGCAGACCGGCCTCAGGAGACAGGCCGGATGGCGCTTCCCATCCGCGGGCTTCACACCTTTGCGCCTGCCAAGAAGGACCTCGCAGCGGCGCTGGAGTTCATCAGGCAGTCGCTTCCGGCGGAGGGCGTGAACACGCTCATCCTGGAGGTCAACTACGGCTACCCGTTTCAGTCGCGGCCGGAGATGGCCGACCGGTCGGCCCTCGGCCGGGACGAGGTCCGCCGGATCGCCGAGGCGTGCCGGGAGAAGGGGATCACGCTCGTCCCGCAGATCAATTGCCTCGGACACCAATCCTGGGCCAAGCGCAACAGCCGCCTCCTCCAGGCTCACCCGGAATTCGACGAAACACCGGGCAAGTACCCCGAGAACAAGGGTATCTACTGTCGCAGTTACTGTCCGCTGCACCCGGACGTCCACAAGGTGCTGTTCGACCTGATCGACGAACTCATCGCCGCGTGCGATGCGAAGGCGTTCCACGTGGGCATGGACGAGGTGTTCATCCTGGCCGACCCCGACTGCCCGCGGTGCAAGGGGAAGGACCCGGCCGCGCTGTTTGCCGGGGAAGTCAAGACGCTTCATGCGCACCTGAAGGCACGCGGGTGCCGGATGTGGATGTGGGGTGACCGGTTCCTCGACGGGAAGGCCACCGGTATCGGAAAGTGGGAGGCCAGCACCAACGGCACCCACGCCGCCATTGACCGGGTGCCGAAAGACATTGTCATCTGCGACTGGCACTACGGCAAGGCGCCTGAGACGCCGCGCTTCTTCGCCCGGAAGGGTTTTGGCGTCGTCGCCTGCCCGTGGAGGAAGTCCGACGTGGCGGTGGCCCAACTCGGCCACATCCGGGCGGTTCGCGCCGGCGCCGACAAGGCCGTCGCCGCGAGGGCACTGGGAATGGTCCAGACCACGTGGTGCGGCTTTGCCCCGTTCCTTCGGGCCTACAAGGCGCAGGCGGCGGGTGCGGCACCGACCAAGGACGCCGCTTCCGAGGCCGCCCAGTGCTTCCGCGCCCTGGCAAGAGCCCTGCGCGAGGAACCGTGATGGGGCGCCCCGGAATCATAAGGACTGTCGCGTTCTGTCTCGCCGTGGCCGGATTGACTCTGGCGCTGCCGGCGGCTCAAGACGCTGTGTTGCCCCCGGTTACTCTCTACGTAGCCACCAACGCCGAAGACGCCGTGGAACAAGGGCATCGACGCATTCCACTTCAAGCCCGGCGACATCAGACCCTGGCCCGATTTGCAGGACGTCGAAGTCATCGTCTTCCACTCGTGGAACACCTCCCGCGTTCGGATCGCCTCCGTGGACGAGACGAATTGCATCGTCACGTTCACCGGCCCGACGGTTTTCCGGCCGCTGGCATGGGGCATCTACTTCGACCAGGGCTCGAACGGAATGCTCGTCGAGAACAACATCGTGTACCACACGCTGACGGGCGGCATTATGAACACCGGCCACCCGGCGAATGTCGTGCGGAACAACATCTTTGCCCTGAGCGCGCGGACGGCGGCGTGGCGGTACACGTGGATCCGCGAGCCGTCCACACGCTTCGAGCGGAACATCATCTACCTGACCCAGGGCGACCTGTTCCACAACGACGGTGGCCGCACCGACACGAAGAGCGTGTGGGACCACAACTGCTTCTGGCGGGCCGACGGCAAGAAACTGCTGTTCTACGGCGAGACCTTCGAGGACTGGCAGGCGAAGGGGATGGACCGTCACAGCATCGTCGCCGACCCGAAGTTCATTGACGCGGCGCGCTTCAACTTCGCCCTCCGGCCCGACTCTCCGGCGCTCGGGCTGGGCATCAAGTCGATCGACGTGAGCACGGTTGGCCTGGTGGGCCCGCCGGAATGGGTGAACCTGCCGAAGGGTCGCACGTTTTCTCCGACCGTCCTTCCGCCGCCCCCGCCTCCGCCGAAGCCTGTGCCGGGACGGCGTCGAACTGACGCTCGCTGAGTAACACCTCCGTTGTGCATGCCGCCGCACCAGGAACACATGATTCACTGCTTCACTTCACGGGCGCCTTCGGTGGGTGCCGGAATGGCGACTCTGATGCTATGTGGCAGGTGCGGCCAACCAGCGACGACTTCAGCGAAGTCGGGCGGGATTTCTGGCATGTTCCGGGGCCTGTTTCCGGCGCGCTGCAAATGCGCTGAAGCGCTGGCAGGCGTAGGACGTAAGTGTTCAGATTTGCGTGGCTTACGGTTTTCATCGAGCCTTCGCTTACGTGGGCCGATCCCTATCTGTACCTCGGGATCATCGCGGATTACGCGTGTGCCAAATGGCAGCCGCCGACCCTCCCGCCGTCGGAGGCGCTCGATCCGCTTATCGGCCTCGTGAAAAAAAACAGGAAAACCGCGGATTTTCGCTTGACTCGTTCGTCGGGATAGACGAAACTGGCAGAATTGACGGAGTGGTCAGAAGTGACAAGCCATTCATGGGAGGCCCTGTGAAAAAGCCAAAGCGGCGTATCTCGCGAAGCCGGCGCCGCAGAAACGCGACCCGTCAGAAGCTTCTGGACGCCGCTCGCGCGGTGTTCGCGGAACGCGGACTGGATCTTACCCGGATCGATGAGATTACCGAGCGGGCCGACGTGGGCAAGGGCACGTTCTATAACCACTTCGGCAGCAAAAAGAAGATCATCCACGAGACCATGCGATGCATGCTGTCCGAACTGGTCGAGGCCGTGGAGGAGCGCTGCCATGGCGTCACCGAGTTGCCCGAGTTGCTCGACGCGCTCATCGGCGCGCATATCGAATTCTTCTGCACCCGTTGGGAAGACTTTGTGCTCTACTTCCAGGGCCGTGGCGATCTGATGTTGGTCGACAGCTACCCGGGCATCGAGACGCCGTTCCACGACTACCTGGCGTGTGTGGAGCGTCTGGTGGACGGCGCAATCCCCGCACGGCATTCGCCGGCGGTGATGGGGCGCATTGCGTGTGCGGTGGCGGGTTTCGTGAGTGGCTACTACGCATTTGCAGTCATCAGCCCCGGCGACGAGAACACCGATTCGACGTTCGCTTCGCTTCGCGAACCCATGGTGGCCAGTCTTGTGCGGTTCATACGTGAGGCATTGCCCGAGCCGGAGGGCGAGCAACCACAAGGCGCCGGGCCGTGAACGGGCCTTCGGACCGGGCCGTTGCCGAACCGAACGGCGGCGGCTCACATGCAGGGAGGAGGGAAAGATGACACAAACAGAGACCGTAGTGGAAGCGGCCGTACGGCAACAGGTTTGGGGGGTCGCGGCCAGCATCGACATCTACAACTGCAACCCGGCGACGATTCGTTCCGCCGAGAAGATCAGGCAGTTCGTCGTCGAACTCTGCGACCTGATCGAGATGAGACGATTCGGCGAAACGCACGTCGTCGAATTCGGCGAGGATGAGCGCGTGGCGGGTTACTCGATGATGCAACTCATCGAAACCTCGTTGATCTCCGCCCACTTCGCCAACCAGTCCAACACGACCTACCTTGACGTTTTCAGCTGCAAGCCGTACGACCCCGAGGTCGCGGCCGACTTCGCCCAGCGCTTCTTCGAAGGCTCCCACGTCATCGCCCATGTGAACATGAGACTTTGAATCATGGTCAGCGTACACGCGGTGACCGACCTGTCGGAGTGCCAAGCGACATGGCGCCGCGCCATCCGCGAAGAGACCATGACGGATCTGTGGGCTGTGCGCGCCTGTTTCCAGCGGCATTTCCGTCGGCCCCCTCACTTCCTCGTGGCCGAGGACGCCGGCGAGATGTGCGGTTTCCTCCCTCTGAGCCGGATCGAGGAGGCCGACGGCTTCGGCTACTTCCCCGGCGAAACCTGGGAGGGCAAGACCTGGCTGGAGCAGAACCGCATCGTGGCCCGCGATCCCGGCGTGCTGGAGGCGCTCCTCGGCGCCTGTCCCGGGGACTACCATCTCCGCTATCTTCTGCCGGTCGGCGCCCTGCCGGCCGACGACCACCTGGTGGACGAACGGGGCTACCTCTTTCTCCCGCCGCGCTACGACTACGACCTCGACAACTACTTCCAGCGGGAGTTCTCCGGCAAGGCCGCACGCAAACTCCGCCGCGAACTTGCCGCCATCCAAGACCTCGGCCTCACCTACCGCTACGACAACCTGGGCGACTTCGAGCACATGGTGAGCCTGAACGTGGACCGCTTCGGCGAGAGATCCTACTTCTTCGACGCCCGCTTCCGCGAGAGCTTCCGCGACCTCATGCACCTGCTCCACGCCCACGGCTGGCTGCGCATGACCACCATCGTCATCAACGGCGACGTGGCGGCCGTGGACATGGGTTGCCTCTACCGCGGCGCCTACACGCTGGTGGCCGGCGGGACCCACCCCGACTACCGCGGTGTGGCCAAGGTGATCAACATTCACCACATGCGGCGAGCCTGCACGGAGCGCATGCAGCAGGTGGACTTCCTGTGCGGCGAGTTCTCGTGGAAGCCGCTCTTTCGGCTCATCCCCCGCCCGCTGTACGTTCTGACGAACGTGTCCCACGAGACCCCGCCGACGGCCGCCTGCAGGGAGGAAACCGCCCGTGTGGAATAGCCGTGTGGTGGTCGTCGGCACGACGGCGGACTACATTCACATCCTGCGCCGGCAGCACCCCGGCCGCGCCGTCTTCCTTACCGACCGCGCCGAGCGCGAGCGAGCCGTCGAGCCCGATCCCGACCCCGTCGAGGAGACCTTGTGCGACTTGGCGGACCCCGCCGACGCGCAGTGCGCGCTCGACGCCCATCTGCGGCAGTGGGGCGTTCGCCCCAGTGGCGTAGCCTGCTTTGACGACGAGTCGCTCGCCCTGGCCTCCACTCTCGCCGACGGGCTGCACCTGCCGTTCGTGTCCCCGGAGGCCGTCGCGGCCTGCCGCAGCAAGTTCGCGTGCAAGCAGCGCTGGCGGCAGGCGGGCGTGCCGTGTCCGCGCGCAGCCCTCGTGGCGAGCGAGGACCAGGCCGTGGCCTTTGCTCGCGATCAGGGCGGGCCGGTGGTGCTTAAGCCGCTGTCGGGCAGCGGAAGCGAACTCACGTTCTTCTGCCGCAACGAGGCCGAGTGCGCCGGTGCGTTCCGCGTCCTGCTGGCGAAGATCCGGGAGCACCCCGATGTGCGGCTCTACGCGCCGCAGCCCGGCGACGAGACCCCGCTCGACCCGCGTCGCGTGTTCGTGGCCGAGGAGCACGTGGCGGGGGTGGAATACAGTTGCGATTTTCTCATCGCCCACGGCGATGTGGCCCTGCTGCGATTGGCCGGCAAGGTGCTCGACGGCACGCAGAGTTTTGGCACCACGCTCGCCTACGTCGTGCCGGCCGAACTGCCCGGGGCGCTGGATCCGAAGGCGTTCGCCCGCCAGTTGCGCCGTGCGGCGCAGGCCCTGGCCGTTACCCGCTCCATCTGCATGGTGGACTTCATCGTCCGCGGTGCCGAGGCGGTGCTGATCGAGATGGCGCCGCGGCCGGGCGGCGACTGCCTGCCGCCGCTGCTCATGCACGGCGCAGGGTTCGATATCCTGGGCGCCGCCCTGGACTTCGCCGAAGGGCGAGCCGTCCGCGCTCCCAAGCCCTCGGCGTGGCAGCGCACGGTGGGCCTTCGCATCTTTTCCTCCCGGGCGGGCACCATCACGTCTCTCGATGCCGATGAACTTCGCAACGACCCGAGCGTCCGTGAATGCCACCTTAAGCACGGGCCGGGACACCGCGTGATCATGCCGCCCGAGGACTACGACTCGCGCCTTCTCGGCCACGTCATCTTTCAACCCGCTCCGGGCGACGACGTGGAGGCGATGTGCCGCGAGTTGTGCGCCCGAGTGGATATTCGGATGGAGCCTTCCCCGTGTCCGACGCCAACGTCCTTCTGACGGCGGCCGCCCGGCGGCTGCGAACGACCACGCCCGATCTGCCCGCCACCGAGATTGAGCGATTCGTTCGCCGGTTTCTCGACCGCGCCGACGCCTTCCTCGCCATCACCCGTAGACACGGGTCGCCCCTCTACGTGCTGGAGGAGCGGGTGCTGCGCGACCGCGCGGCACGCTTCAGCCGGGCATTCCAGGCCGAACTGCCCGCCGTTGCCGTCTATTACGCGATGAAGAGCAACAACCATCCTGCCGTTGCCCGTATCGTGGCCGAGTCCGGCCTGGGGCTCGACGTTTCGAGCGGCCGCGAACTGGCCGTTGCGCTCGACTGCCCCGCCCATCACATCGTGTTCAGCGGCCCCGGCAAGACCGATGACGAACTCCGCTTGGCCGCGGCCCATCGCGACCGGGTGACGGTGCTGATGGACAGTTTCGGCGAACTGGAACGGCTTGAGCGCGCCGCCGCCGACGCGGGCGAGCCGGTTCGCGCGGGCGTCCGGCTGACGACGGACGAGGGGGGGCTGTGGCGCAAGTTCGGCATTCCACTGAGCGACCTGCCCCGCTTCGCCAAGGCCACCGACCAGTGCCCGCACGTCCGATGGGGCGGCCTCCAGTTCCACACGAGTTGGAGCATGGATCCGACGGCCCAGACGGGGTTCATCGCGCGGCTGGGCGCCGCCCTTGAGGCGCTGGCGACCGAGCGACGGGAGCGCATCGAGTTCATTGATATCGGCGGGGGCTACTGGCCGGCGAAGGGCGAGTGGCTCCACGCCACAGCCACGCCGGCAGGCCTGGTGCGGCAGGCCGTGGCGCCCGTCCAACGGCCGTCGGGCTCGCACCACCGTTGTCCGTCCACGCCCATCGAGGCATTCGCCCGCGAGATCGGCGCGGCCGTGCGCGAGCACCTGCTCTCCCGCGTGGACTGCTGCCTGTGGATGGAGCCAGGCCGCTGGATCTGCAACGATGCCATGCACATTCTACTCACCGTCATCGACCGCAAAGGCGACGACATCGTCATCACGGACGGCGGCACGAACGCCGTCGGCTGGGAGCGATTCGAGAACGACTACTTCCCCGTCATCAACCTCACGCGCCCCGCGCTCACCGAGCGGCCGTGTTACGTCCTTGGCTCGCTGTGCACCCCGCACGACGTCTGGGGCTACTTCTACCACGGCCAGGACATCCGGCCCGGTGACGTGCTCCTCATTCCCACCCAGGGGGCGTACACGTACAGCCTGCGGCAGGAGTTCATCAAGCCCCTGCCGAAGACGGTCGCGCTGTAAGCCCGCCCTGGAGCAAGCCTGTCCTTCCCGGACGGATCGTGGTCACCACGCTTCGGCCAGCCGGACCATGGTTTCGTAGTTGCGCATGGTTGTGCCGGAGATCGTTCGGCCGTAAGGGGCGGCGCTGGGCATCAGGACGAAGCCGCGCCCGTTGCCGGCGGTGCCTTCGTCCAGGGCCCGCTTGACCTTCTCCTCGAACCGGTCCGGGGGCAGGTTCTCGACGTCGGCGATCTCGATGTTCCCGAAGAGCACGAGTTGCTTCCCGTACCGCTGCCTGACATAGGCCAGTTGCACATCACCCTGCGGAGGCGGCTCGATCGGGTCGAGGGCGTCGGGCTCCATTCCGGCGATGTGATCGAGCACGTCCTTGAGTCGTCCGTGCGAGTGAATGCGCGCAAACCCGCCGTGGGCCTGGATCACGCGAACCATCGGGCCCACGTAGCGCACCACGTATGCTTCAAACAATCGCGGCGGCAGGTAAGGCGGCGTGGCGTACTCCGGCCCATAGATTCGCCAAAGCCGCCCGGGCAAGAGACGGCTGACCTGTTCCGTTCGCTCGTGGATCCGTCGCGCCATCTTCTCGAGTAACTGGTGAAACAGCGCCGGCTCGGCCAGGGCGATGATGGTGTAGTCGTCCATGCTGAACAGCGAGGCGGCGGCGCAGAGGGGGTCCTCGGTGTCCACCATCACGATGCCCCTGTCGCCGAGTTCGGCTTCCTCGGCCTCCAACGGCGAGACGTCCACCGATTCGGCGAAGGCTTCGTCCGGGATCTTCAGGTAGGCCTTCAGGTCGTCGGTATCCTTGAGCGGATGCTCGGTCGTCCAGACGGTATCGAGATCGCGATCGCGCCTGGTCGTCTGCGTCATCGTTCGCCCGGCCACGGTGACGGTGGTCCGCGTGATCCGGCAGTCGCCCTCCTCCCAGGACTCGTCCTTGAAGAATTCCTGCCGGATCGGACCGGAGGCGGAGCCGGTCGGATCGACCGACCGCACGCGGACGGGACTCATCAGGCGGATGAGGTCTGTGCGCTGCTCAGCCAATTGCAGGAGCGGGCGCCAATCGGGAGCGTTGTAAATGTTGTACGGGTCAGGATCCTCGGGATCGACCTTGAATCCGCCAACCTCATAGAAACATACCGGCGGTCGATCCACCGGTTCTCCGCGTAAGGTCGCCATCAAACGTTCGCGTCTGCTGAGCACGTGCGTTCCTTCGAGAGGTGATTCGCTGTTCGCTGTGTGTCTATCCTTTCCTTGCGTGCCGGGCGCTTCGCTGCCGGTAGGCCTCGGCATCGTATTTCCTGGCTCCGGCGACGGCCACTGTCTCGAAGACCAACACCTCGAACGGCTCGAGCTCGATGCGAAGCGATTCGACCGATGCGGCGCGGAGCGAACCGATCCGCTGGGCCGGGCGAGGGGATTTCAGCCGGTAGTCGGTCAGATGCTGATCGGGAAGCTCCAGGTCACGCGCCAGTTCCAGTTCGCAGGTGCCCGGCTTGTCCGAGGGGTTGCGCAGGACCACGATGCCGCCGCGCGGTTGCCAGGACGCCCAGCCGTACACGTCGCCGCGGCCGGGGTCGCCGCCGATCCAGTGGGTATCGACCAGCGCGCCGGTGTTGGCACGCGACCACTTGGCCGCCGCGGCCAATTCGTCCCACATGGTCGGCGTCAACAGGTGCGGACTGATGTAGAGTTCCTGCAGGTTCGTGCCGGAGCCGAAGAAGGTCCAGATTTCATCGGCGACGGATTTTTCGTCGCGCACCATCCGCGCCGGGGCTCTACGGTCGCTGATGCATGGCCCGTGAAGCATCAGTGAATTGAGCGGATAGAGCGGCCCCAATTGGACGATCCTATCGTAGCACCACATGTCACGGTAGGTGATCCATTGTTGGCGGGTATCGCCTTTGCCGTGAAAACCGGTATCGCCGCCCTGCCTCCATATCGAGTCCGCGTAGAATGTCCAGAAAGGGCTGGCCCATGTGCCGACTGTGGCGCTAATAAAGACGTCAGGGTTTTCACGTCGCAGCGTCCGCGTCAACTCAAGGACGGCATCGACGTCATCGGCCATTTCCGCCCTCGCACCGGTAGTTTTGTTGCCTCCGCCCATGCCGTCGAACTTGAAGAAGACCACGCCCTGCTCGCGCATCATGTTCAGGCAGACATCGCGAAAAGCCTTTCCGTACCTGGCCCCGGCCATGGAGAAACCACTGGCGTTGGTTTCGTACCCTCGAGACTTCCCGAAAGCGATGCGCATCTTCTTCGCCCTGCTGTAACCGCCCCAAGGCGACATCCACACGCCCTGTGCGGCCCCGTATCTGGCGGCGGCGGCTTTCAGTTTCTTGAAGCCGTTCGGGAAGCCCTTGTGGAAACCCCACAGAGAGTTGAAGTCATCCCAGCCGTCATCCCAGACAAACGCGTCCAGTTTCACTCCGCGGCTGCGGACAAGTTCGCGGCCGAAGAACTCGATGGCTTTGAGGCATTCAGGTTCCGTCACACGCTCTCTGGGACGAGCAAGGGTCACGTCATACCAGTTGTTGTAATGCAGGAAGGGTCGATATGGATGAGCCCGACGGCGTTCAAGGTATGCCAGGAATCCGCGTCGCAGTTGGCCCGGCGCGACGACGCCGAACACCGATGTATAACGCCACGTTTGTCCGGCGCCCAGCACGCTGCCGCGTGGCAGAGCGCAGCGCACGTGCGAGTTCTTGTCGACGGTGTTCTTCGCCAAGGGGTGTTCGACGGCCAGGAAGATGTGGCCGCACACCACGACCGAGCCGTCGACCCGCCCGAGTTGTTTCGCCCCGTCGATGGGCGTGTCGACGAAGACCAGTTCCTGGATCTTGGTGTCCTTCGTAGCGGTCAGTTCCAGCGATTGAACGATGTAATTCAACCCGTCGCGCAACTCGGCCGACCAGACCAGGTCCAGCCCCGCCGCCTCGTCCCGAAAGACGGCGGTCAGGCGGCGGCCGGGGTGGCGGGTTTGAGCCGGCACGCCGGCCGCTTCGGGCTGAATGGTTTCCAGCCGAGCCGCTCGACGCGGGCCCAGGTCTGCCAGGTCGATTGTCCGTTCGTCCCCCATGACCACCCGGGGCAGAAATCCTTTCGTCAGGCGAAGGACTTGGTTGGTGTGACGGTTCGTGACGGCCAGCGCTCCCATGCGGCCGCCATCCGTTTGCCAGACGCAACGGATGACGCGGTTGCCCAACTCCAGCCGATCGTGCGACGCCCGTCCCCGGGCGGCGTCCGGTGACGCGGCGGGATCGTCGAGGGCCGCGGCCGGTCCGGCCAGGCACGTCAGCACGACCGGTAAGAGGAAGCGGCGCATGTCAATCCTCCTCTGGGGGCTGAGCGTCATTGCGCGTATGCCATGACCTCGACGAGGTGGCGGCCGGTGTTGGCCGAGTTGTGCGTCTGGGTAACGCGGATATAGCGCACCGGGCGCGGGGCGAAACGGCTGGTGTGGCCCTGTGCTGTGGAACGTTCGGTGTTGTCGCGCCGGTCGGCGGCCATGTCCCACTTCTGGCCGTCGAGGGACGTCTCGACGGTGAAGCCATAGTGGCGCCGGTCGCCGTAGAAGCCCACCACGACCACGCGGCCGACGGTGGCGGGCTCTTGCAGATCAACCTGCCACCACGCAGCGCCGCCGTGTTCGGCGACGTCGGTGGCCCAATAGCGATCGGTGTCGTTGCTGCGTCCGTCGTTGGCCAGACGTGCCGGATGCGGCGGCAGCGCGTGCGAGCAGGTGGCCGGCTTGCCGGTGGTCAGACTCACCGCGTTCGGCTTGCCCGGGATCACTTCGACGAAGTCGGAGGTCTGAAGATAGTCTGCGACGACCGTGGGGAAGTCCCACCGCTTCTTCTGATCCGATCGCGGGAGAAGTTCCACGTTGTCGAGCGTGCCGACCAACGGGCGGGATTTGGGCAGCGTGAGGGCGATCCGCTTCGGCCGGTTTCGCTGGGGCGGATCGAGTTCGACCTCGACTCCCTCTTTCGTCCCACGGACGGTCAGGTTCATCAGGCCGAAGTGCGTGGGCAGGCGCTTCACTTGGATTTCCCTCCCATCGCCGAGCCACCCGTCGGGCACGGCGCCGAGCAGGTGCAATTCGTCGCCCGCCTCGTGTACGAGCATGTGGCGAAGCATGATCGCGTAGTTGCACGCCCCGGTCACGTGCGGAATCGTGTGGTTCCAGGCCATGCGTTTCTTGTAGTAGATGCCTTCCGGGAAGGCATGGGCGGCCGTGGAGTGCAGCAGGTACCAGTAGAAGTCTGCTACGACTTGTTCGTGGTCGCCGCGGACCAGGTCGACCATGGTCGTGTAGGCGCCCATGTACGGGTGGATGGCTTCGACCTTGCCGGTCCCCTTCCATTGAATGGTGCCTTCGATGAACCCGCCGGCGAAATCGTTGCGGACGTGACGGCTGAGCGCGGCGACGCGGGGGTCGTCGCGGGCGAACAACTCGGTCGGCCAGAGTGTCTCCGTGTTGCCCCAGTGGGTGCCGGCCGTCTCCCAACTTGGCGGGAAGTGCGCAAGGCCCGTCTTCTTCCACACCGCGTCGATGTCCTTGCGATACGCCGCCGCCTCGGCCAGCAGTTCCTCGGCGTCGGCCGTTTTTCCCAGAGTCTTTGCGGCGTCGGCCGTGCAGAGCATCCCGCGAAGGTTCCAGACGTCGTAGCCGACAATATGGTGCTTTCCTGCCCAGAGGCATTCACCGTCCGCCGGCGCAGCGGGCAGCACGCCGGTCAGCGGGGCGGCCGTAGCGCGCCGAGCCTTCATCGTCCAACGCACGGCACGAAGCATCCGGGGATAGACCCGTTCGAGGAACGGACGGTCCCCCGTGATCTTGGCGTACTGCCAGAGGGTCCAAACCGACTGGCCGTTGGCATCGAGTTGTGGCCCTTGATTCCCGCCACCGCGAAATCGCCCTTGTTCGTCCTGGCACTTCAGATAGTGCTCGACGGCCTTCGCGGCCGACTCGGCCAACCCGGCCTCCTCCAGTTCCATCACCTGGTAGGCACCATCCCGCGGATAGAATCGGTCGTAGAAATCCTCGCCACCGTGTACCTCGCCATGGTCGTTGGCGATCAACTGGCATACGTGCGCGGCCAGCAACGCTTCGTTCGCCTTGCGGCATGGCACTTCGATCTCGGCGGCGCGATCCATCACGCCCTGCCAATACTGTTGGGTGCGGCGCAGCCACAGTTGCGGGTCTTCTTTGTCGTACTGCTTCGGGTCGTCGACGGCGAAGAAGGGGTACCGCGCGACACGCTCGGCCGTGGCGCCAGCCGGGAGTTGCCACGACCATGCGTACTGGCGAGAGTGAACCTGGTCGACCTTGCCGGCACGCTGTGCGTCCGGAGTCGTCGGCGCCTTCGCGTCGGCGACGGGCCCAAGTTCGGCGCTTGCTTCCGTGGGCTCCTCGGACATATTGGTCGCCTTCACCCGGATCCAGGTGAGGAAGTTCTCGCCCTCGGTCGGCCAGTCGAACGCCTTCTTCCAGTCCTTCACATCGGGCAAGGGCGTTGCCCAGAAGGCCACCTCGTAATGCACCGGTCCGTCCTCGGCGGTGACCAGGATGATCGGTATCCAACCGTCCATCGCCAGTTTCGGGTTGTCGCGACAGAAGGGAGTTCGATCGGCGCCGATGCGTATCTCGACCGGCGTCTTGCCGGCCAGGACCAGTTCGTTGTTGGGAGTGATCCGGGCGCCATGGACGTAGTCCTTCAGCCCGACCACGTTCCAGTTGTTGGCGAAGTAGTCGAAGTGCTCCGCAGACTGCGTGACACTCTTGACGAGCGACGCATCGAGCGGCCGGTAGTTCACTCCGCCGGCCTTCAATCGCCTCTGATGATCGATCATGCGGCGGAGGAACCCCCGGAAGGTGCGATTGTCTGAGGGCGACCAGAGCACTTCGGCCAGGGCGCACGCCCGGGGCCAGGTCATCAAGTCGCGACGCTTCGCATCGGCGATCCATTCGCCCCAGAGTTGGCCCTGCCCGCCAAGTACGTGCCCGGCCCGCTCGGCATCGAGCGATGCGGGGATGGGCTCGAATGAGTAGACTTGCTCCAAGGTCAAAACGGCTCGACCAAAGCCAAGTTCGTCGGCATGCTGCCGGTAGTCGAAGTAGGTATGGGAGGTCGGCGTCATGACCACGTCGTGGCCCGCGTTGGCCGCGGTGATTCCGCCGCCGGTGCCCCGCCAACTCATGACCGTCGCCCCCGGGGCCAGGCCGCCCTGGAGAATTTCGTCCCAGCCGATCATCCGCCGACCGTTCTTCGCCAGGCAGGCGTCCATCTGTTTGATGAACCAACTGTGCAGTTCGTGGGCGTTCTTGCAGCCCAGTTTCTTCATCATTGCCCGCATTTCAGGGTCGTCGGCCCAGAGGCGGAGGTTGGCTTCGTCGCCGCCGATGTGGATGAACCGGCTCGGAAACAGTCCGATCACCTCGATCAGGATGTCCTGCATGAAGGACACCGTTTCGGGCCGGACGCCCAGCAACCCCTTGGACGGTCCCCATCGCTTCTCCGGAGGAAGTTCCGCCAGG
>Ga0307433_1000669_pt1 | contig 24072 bp, 20 predicted proteins | sample SalMarWE160210MG_FD_202166 | JGI IMG/M metagenome (GOLD analysis project Ga0307433, IMG submission 202166) | Salt marsh sediment microbial communities from the Plum Island Ecosystem LTER, Massachusetts, United States - WE1603-210 | ecosystem: Environmental > Aquatic > Marine > Intertidal zone >... | reverse complement strand
TTCTCTCCAACTATGAGCATGGTCCAGTGATAATCGAGGAGAAGGTTGAGGGCGAAGAATCCAGCTTCCAGGCATTCTGCGACGGAAAACGTTTGGTTCCTCTGCCTGACACCAGAGACTACAAGCGAGCCTTTGACGAGGACAAGGGACCCAACACTGGAGGAATGGGCTCCTACAAAAATACTGGAGATACACTGCCGTTCCTGACCGCGAGAGATAGAGAAAAGGAAATCGAGCTTGTCAACAAGGTTTTCTTTGAGTTGAAGGGAAAAGGAAGCAACCCTGAGCTGCGGGGAATCCCCCTCTACGTCGCCTTCATCCACACGGACAAGGGACCAAAAATCTTGGAAGTTAACAGCAGACCCGGGGACCCAGAGATAATGAATATGCTGCCCATACTGAAGGATGACTTCGTTGAGGTGTGCTACAACATGAGGGACGGAAACCTAGGAAAAGTCAACTTCAAGAAACAAGCAACCGTGGTGACATACAAGGTTCCGCCAAACTACGGCGGCTACGCAACCATGTTTCCTGACCGAGTGGACAAAACAAAAGCGGACACCGCCATAGACTTGACGGAAGCACAGAAACTGGCTGAAAAAGACGGCAACATACGGGTTTATCCGGGCTCCATGGAATTGAGAGACGGAGAAAACTTTGCACTTGGCTCCCGCACCGTCGCCGTTGTAGGCGTGGGAGACAGCATTCAGGAGGCAAGAAAAAAGTCCCTGCAGGGGTTAGGAGCGATTGAGGGTGGAGCGCTGTGGAACCGAAGCGACATTGCAGCGAAAGAGCATATCGAAAAGAGCGTAAAGCACATGGAAAAGCTGAGGAGGCTTTGATGTCAGCAGAAGGGTTCCAGAAGAATCCGAGAATTTTCGTCACTGACTGTGAGGGACCCATCTCAAAGAACGACAACGCCTTCGAACTGACAACCAAGTTTGTTCCAGACGGCGACAGCTTCTTTGCGGTGGTGAGCAAATATGATGATGTTCTGGCGGATGTTGTCAAGAAGCCCGGCTACAAGGCTGGGGACACGCTGCGGCTGATTCTTCCCTTCCTGAAGGCGTTTGGGTCCACAGACAAAAAGATGAGAGATTTTTCCGCCAGAAACGTTCTGCTGGTTCCCGGAGCCAAGGGCACATTAACCTTTGTCAAGAAGCTTATGCCCTCATTTATTGTCAGCACCAGCTACGAACATTATATCTCTTCCCTATGCAAACTTACAGGTTTTCCTTTTAAGAACACCTACTGCACCCGCCTGAACATAGACAAATACGACATATCAGCCGAAGAGACAAAGAGGCTAAGAGAACTCCGAAGAGAGATATCGGCGCTGCCCATGATTGAAATCCCCGAAAACGCCAATTCCGTCAACGATTTTTCCCGGAGAGACCAAGAGACTATACAGCGGTTGGATGAGGTTTTCTGGCAGACAATTCCGGAAATGGAGTCGGGCAGAATGCTGAGGGAGGTTAATCCTGTTGGCGGCTCAGAGAAGGCTCGGGCTGTGCAGGACATCGTTGAGACGCTGGGGTCTAGCCTTGACAGGGTGATGTATGTGGGAGATAGCATAACCGATGTTCAGCCACTGCGGCTGGTTAAAGAAAGTGGAGGATTATCCGTCTCCTTCAATGGTAATGATTATGCGGTTCGGGAGTCGGAGGTTGCTGTGCTTTCAGGAGACACCACCGTCACCTCTGTTCTAGCAGAAGCCTTCAGCAGACATGGCAAAGAAGGGGCAGTTAGTCTGGTTGAAGAGTGGGGTCCCTCGGGATTAAAGAAATATTCTGTTTCTCCAGAGCTACGGGAGCGGATGTCCATGTTGTTTCCTGACGGTTTTCCTCAGGTTGAAAAGGTAACTGATGATAATCTTGAGCAGTTGAAGATGGAGAGCAGCATTTTCAGGAAGACGGTGAGGGGAGAGGCTATAGGAAAGTTAGGGTAAACATTACACAGGGATTTCATTGAAGGCTGAAATCGAAGACACATATGCAGAAGCTTTCGACGGAATAGTCTCAAGAGTAGTAGTCACCGCAGACCATCCTGAAGTGCTTCGGAGAGCCGCAGAAGACGCAACAGCCACGCCATCAATAGTCATCGGCAGAATCGAAGGAGGAATCGAAAAATACCTAAACAAACAGGAGACGCCGGATGGACGCGATGGCGTTGTTCTGCAGTTCTGGGGAGGAATCGACGAAAACAAGCCTCTGAAGGAAGCGGTGAAAAAGTTTGAGGCTGAACTGTCATTTCGGATACGGCAGGACATTCTCGTGAAGCCCTTCACTGCGGTCTTTGATGCCCTACCTAACCCTGAAGGAAAGATGGGTATGATGGAGCGGGTTGGTCACTGCGGGGACGGCTTCGAATGGGAAGAGAAACGTTACGGGCGAAACATGATTGTTGTTCCTCTGATGGTTTCTAACTTCTTGATAGAACATGAACTAGGCTATGCAAGGGGAGTGATGGGAGCCAACTTCTGGTTTATGTGCAAAACCAAAAGAGCAGTCATGGAAGGCGGAAAAAAAGCATTGGCTGCCATTCATCAGGTTCAGGGAGTCATAACTCCATTCGATGTTTGCTCTGCGGGCTCAAAGCCTGAAACCAACTTTCCGTTGATTGGTCCCACAACCAACCATCCATACTGCCCCACATTGAAAAAGAGGTTAGGAGAGGAGTCGAAGGTTCCTGACGGTGTCAAGTATATTCCCGAGATTGTAATCAACGGAACTTCAATGGAAGTGGTTAAGAAGGCAATGAAAGTGGGTATCGAAAGCGCAAGCAAAGTTGATGGTGTTGTCAGGATTTCAGCGGGCAACTACGGCGGAAAGCTGGGAAAACATAGAATTTACTTGCGGGAGTTGTTTTGATGACCTTTGATGTTGTTGGTTTCGGCGCCCTCAACTTGGACAAGCTCTTCAAGGTGAACATGATAGCCAAGGAAGAGGAAGAAGGCGCTGTGTTAGACTTCAACGAGTCCGCTGGTGGCTCAGCAGCCAACACGGTTGTAGGTTTATCCAGACTGGAACTTGAAACAGGGTTCATTGGGAAGGTTGCCTCAGACCGTGAAGGAAAGTTTCTCCTAGAGGAGTTCAGAAGAGAGGGGGTGGACATCAACGGCATAACTGTCATGGAGAGGGGCAGAAGCGGCACGGTCATAGGATTCGTTGACCCAGAGGGAAACAGAGCCTTGTACGTTGACCCGGGAGTCAATGATCAGATAGAGTTCAGCGACATCGATTTAGATTACGTCTCTGGCGCAAGGTTTCTGCATCTGTCATCGTTTGTGGGAGAAAAGCCCTTCAAAGCCCAAAAACAACTCGCAGAGCAGCTTTCCAGCGTCCAGATAAGCTTTGACCCGGGAGCCATCTACGCCAGAAAGGGCTTGGATGCCATAAAGCCGCTAATCAAAAGGAGTTATGTCATGTTTCCCAACGGCATAGAAGTGAAGCAGCTTACGGGACAGGACTACAGGGAGGGCGCCAGAACGTTGACAGAATTGGGCGTTGATGTTGTCGCGGTTAAGCTTGGCAATCGGGGCTGCTACGTCACCGATGGAAGGGAGAGCTACCTGATTGAACCATACGACGTAGAAGTTGTGGATACGACTGGAGCCGGAGACGCCTTCTGCGCAGGTTTCCTGTATGGTTTAATCAAAGGTAAAGACCTTTACGAATGCGGAAAACTGGGAAACTTTGTTGCCTCCCGCTGCATATCGAAGATGGGCGCCAGAACCGGGCTGCCACGGTTAGCGGAACTGAAAAATCTTTAGAAACGCTTCTTCAGGTACTCAACCATGGACTCGAAGACCTGTTTTCCATCCCCATAATGTGGCAACGTTTCTGTTTTTGTCCAGTCGGGAAGCTGCCAACCATAAAATGCACGTTCAGGATGGGGCATTAAACCGAAAACTGTTCCTGCTGGGTTGCAGATGCCCGCTATGTCGTGGAAGGCGCCGTTAGGATTCGCAGGAAACTCGCCGTCTGCGTACTCGCCTTCTATGTTGCAGTATCTGAAGACAAGCTGGTCATTTTCGTACAGCTTTTCGAGGTATTTGGTTTCGTTTTCTTTAGAGAAGAGGAAGCGTCCCTCGGCGTGAGCCACGGGTATATGCAACACTTTGTCTTTCGGAATGTTTCGGGTGAAGATGCAGTTTCCAGAGTTTTCGTGCTTAAGGTAAACCCACTTGCAGCGGTACCCAATTGGAATGTTAGTTGCCAGCGTTGCCGTGGGGTACTCGCTGATTCCCTCAAATGCGGGTAACAGTCCTGCTTCAACCAGAACCTGAAAGCCGTTGCAGATTCCCAAGATGGGTCTCTCCTCCTCAACGAACAGCTTCAGGTCTTTGCTAAACTTTGTCAGTGCTCCAGTAGCCCAGATGGCGCCAGCCCGCACATAGTCGCCGTAAGAGAATCCGCCTGGAAACACCAGAGCATCGTAATCGAGAAGACTTTTTCTTTTTACTGCTTCGTTGAAGTGAACAACTTCCGCGTTGGCTCCCAGCTCATCGAATGCTCTTTTGGTTTCGGCGTCGCAGTTTGTTCCGCCCACCCTCATGACGCAGACGCGAATATCCTCCGCCTTCACCTGATTATCCTCCCAGAACTCCCTTCCAGCGTCTCCTCAACTCCTCCAAATCGGCGTTAACTACCTGTTTACCATTAAGACCAATAACAGACAGAGTGCCGTCCTTCTTGACTCTGCCAACCTCAGCGCAAGAACTACTCTTCATCAACGTTTCGAACGTTTCTCTTTGTTTCTCTGTTACTTCCACCAAGAATCTGCTGTTCGATTCCGAGAAGAGAACATAATCGTTTCTACGAACCTCATCGGCTCTGGGAACCTTCTGGAGGTCCAGTTCCAGCCCGTATCCGCTGCTGAAAGCCATCTCCGCAGAGGCAACCGCCAAGCCTCCCTCAGACAGGTCGTGGCATGACCTCACGTAGCCCGAGTCGATGGCTTCCGTCATCAAATCCATTGTTTTCTTTGTCTGCGGCAGCCTCACCTTCGGAACAGTTTTTCCTAAGTGACCTTTGAGTTGATAGTAGTGGCTGCCTCCCAGCTCGGCGTAGGTTTCGCCGACTAGGTAAACTAAGTTTCCGGGCTGCTTCAGTTCCATGGACACCGTTTTGCGTATGTCCGGGTTTACTCCGATGGCGGTGATTAGTAGCGTGGGGGTGACAGGCCCCAACGGGGATTCGTTGTAGAGGCTGTCTTTTCCCGAAATGAAGGGGGCTTGGAAGCCCTTGGCGAAGTCGTAGCAGGCTTGGCATGCCCTCACCAATGAGCCTAGGCGGTCCGGTTTCTCGGGGTTTCCCCAAGTGAAGTTGTCGAGCAGGGCGATTCTTCTCCCGCCAACCGCAACGTTGTTTCTTATTGCCTCGTCTATGCCTGAGGCTGCCATCCAGTAGCTGTCGATTTTGCCGTAGTTAGTGTTCATTCCACAGGAGATGACTACCCCCTTCCAAGAATCCGTGAGAGGTTTTAGGACAGCAGCGTCGTTTGGTCCGCCATACCTGCTTTGGAGCGGCTTCAGCGCCGTGTTTCCTTTCACCTCGTGGTCGTAGGTCCTTATCACCGATTCTTTGCTGGCGATGTTCGGCAAGGAGAGTATCCCAAAAAGTTCTTTGGTTAGGTCTGTTGGCTCCGCAAAAGTTGGCTCTTCCAGTTTTGGCGGTTGCCACTCTGCGGTTCCCCTGAACTTTGGAGGATTAAACATGAAATCGATGTCTAGCTCAGCAACTTTGTGTCCCATGTAGGTGACTCGGATGATTCCGTCAGATGTGAATTTGCCTATGGCTGTTGCCTTAACGTTTTCGCTCTCAAAAATCTCCAAGGCTTTCTCCAGATTCTTCTCCGGAACCGACAGCAGCATCCTCTCCTGCGACTCGGAGACATAGATTTCCCATGGAGCCAAGCCCTGATACTTCAAAGGAATCTTTTCTAGGTAAACGTGAATTCCAAGGTTTGACCGCTCAGCCATCTCTCCGGTTCCGCAGGAGATTCCGCCGCCTCCTATGTCCGTAATAGCTGAAGCCAATTCTTCATCTCTCAGCCTTACAATTGCCCGCTTCACCTTCTCCTCTTCTATGGGATTGGCGATTTGAACTGCTGGACGTGAAACTTCTTCTGATTCCTTGGTCAATTCTGCCGAGGCAAAAGTGACGCCGTGGATTCCGTCTCTTCCGGTTTCTCCGCCCACCAGAAGGGCTACGTCTCCCTCTTCTGTGGCTTTCACAAACTTGTTTTTAGGGAGAATCCCTACGCATCCGCAGTAGACTACCACGTTGCCGGCGTAGCTTTCGTCGAAGTGGATGGCTCCGTTGACGGTTGGGATTCCCATGTTGTTTCCGTAGTGTCCTATGCCTGCGACGACGCCACGGTAAACGTATTTTGGATGCTTCGTTCCCGGAGGAAGTTTGCCATAATCGTAGTCTAGGGGACCAAAGCAGAGCACGTCTGTGCAGGCTATGGGGTCAGCCCAAACCCCCAGTACGTCCCGTATCACGCCGCCCGTTCCTGTGGCTGCCCCACCAAACGGCTCGATGGCGGACGGGTGATTGTGGGTTTCAACTTTTGCGGCGATAACATGGTTTCCCTCAAACTCGATTATTCCGGCGTTGTCCTCAAACACTGAAACGCACCATGAGGGGTCAAGTTCCTTGGTTGCTTTGGCGATGTAGGTTTTGAATAGGCTGCGGATTTCGCCGTCGGCTGTGGTTATGTCGCCTTTGAAGGTTTTGTGGTAGCAGTGCTCAGACCATGTTTGTCCGATGGTTTGGAGCTCCACGTCTGTGGGGTTACGGTTTTTTCTGGAGAAGTAGTTTTTGATAAGCTTCATTTCTTTTAGGTTCAGGGCGATTCCCAGTTCCCCGCTGATTTGGATGAGCTGCTTGTCGTCGGCGTCTTTGAGGTCTATTTCTACAAGTTCGAAGGGCACGTCTCTTTTGACGTAGCGGCTCATTTTGCTTCCTCAATCTGGTAGCTGTAGTTGTCCTTGGTTGGATTAGCGAGGAGTCTCCTGCACATTTCCTCCACCGCCTCCTCGGCTTCTTCTCTGGATTCTGCCTCAAAAACTACCGTGTAAACTTTGCTGACGCTAACTTTTTTGGCGGAAAACCCCAGTTCCCTTAAGGACTGTGCGGTCATTTCTCCTTCCGGGTCTGAGTGCCCCGGCTTGAGACTGACTTCGATTCTTGCGCGATACATTATGGGTGTTAGTGAAAAAATCAAAATTTAAAGTTTATCTATTTGAAAATTTAAATGAACAGTTAAACCCCACAAGCTCTCAGTCACGTCTCCCCTTTTCAGGTTAACATCCTGATGCATACCCGATGTTGGCGATGTGCAAATTTGCGGTTAAGTTAGTTTTATGTTTGTTGGAGTTGGTTGGACTCTGGAAAGTGGGGTGGGAAAAAATGAAAACCTTTCATGTCATCGCTGAGCATGAGCACTTTCCAAAGTCTGCTCCCTGTTGGTTAACCCCTTAACACATGGATGGATTATCCAACCATGTATATAACCTTTACGTTGACCACAACCAAACCCCCAACTGATTACCTCAGTTCCAGCTTTTTCTCTTTGTACTGGGCAACAATTTTTCCCAAATCCGTTACCTTTCCGATTCTTTCAGCTTCGACGCCGCCTTTCTCAAAGATGGTGATGGCTTCATCCTCATCGTTTTTGTCTACGACTACGGCGAAGCCCCATCCCATGTTGAAGGTTTTCAGCATCTCCTCGTCTGTTATTTCGCCTCCAACCTCCGGCGCGGTCTGCTGGATAAGCTCGAATATTGGCTGCGGCTTGAAGTTGGCGAATTCGAATCCTATCCCTTTCGAGTACTTCATGAATCTGTCGAACTTGACGTAGGCGTCTCCGGTAACGTGAACGGCACCCTTTATCGTAACTTCTTTAGCCGCCTTCAGGAAAGGCTTAACATAGATTCGTGTGGGCTCCAGCGCCTCGTAGACGATTTCTCTGCTGAATCCGTCGGGAATGTCGAAGGGCTCGTATTTGCCTCCCCACGCCCTGAAAAGAACCTTCCTCGCCAAAGATATTCCGTTGCTGTGAACTCCTGAGCTTCTTAAGCCCACAACAACGTCACCCGGCTTGATGGCTCGCCCAGAAATCACATCCTTCTCATGTACTTCGCCTACGCTGGCGACAATCAGGTCGAAGCCTTTCCCCTCTGTCAGCCCCTTTATGATGGCTGCCACGTCTCCGATTTCTCCTCCGGTAACTGGGCAATCCGACTCTTCTGCGCCTTGCACTATGCCCTTTAACCATTCTTTGACCAAGTTCGGGTCAGAAACGTGAGCGTGGAAGTTGTCAACCAAAGCTAATGGGGTGGCTCCGGACCGTATCACATCGTTGACTGCCATGGCAACGCCGTCCACTCCGATGGTGTCATACTTGTCTGCCAGCTGCGCCAACAGAACTTTGGTTCCCACCCCCTCAATGACAAGGTCTAAGTAGCGGTCGCCGGCGAGGAAGATGTTGCCGTAGGGCAACTGAACAACCTGTCCATACCTTCCCAGAGTGTATGTTCTTTTCAACGCTGAGAGCGCCTGCTTGGATTTTGCCCTCGTTTCCCTGTCCACGCCCGCCTCCGAGTAAGTAAGCTTCTTCGGCATAGTATTCACAACTGTTCAATGGGCGAAGTTTTCTTATAAGTTACGCTGTCCTAAACCAAAACCACGATTATAAACAATCACGAGCCGACGGAATGGTAAGTCAAGAAAAATTGACTAAACAGTGATTGGTTTGGTCAAGAAAGTTTGACAAAAACCCTTTTCAGCTATGTTAGGCCAGATTCATATTAGGAGACTAATAGCAGTTGATTGTTGAAAACAGTCTTTTTTCTGAAAAACCAAGAGACAACAAAAACGGTTTTTCTCTTCCGGCACAGAATAGAAGCTGGCAAACACCAAATAACCCGAGCAATCTAGCAGCAGCAATGAAAAACGCAGGTTTATATTACCCGCAAATATTCTATAAAGCGGAAATCTGGAGAAAATAAACATGAAATCTGCTAGCCCAGAAACAGAGAAAGAGGATGCATACAGCTCAAGAGAGACCTGGCCCCCTTACACATACAGGGATTATCCGGACATCGCGCCTGAAACATACAAGGAGTTCATGGAGTTCCTGTCAACAGAAAACACGACAAACAGGGTGATGGAGCTGCAGCCTTGGATATCATTCTGCGACTCCAAATGCACCTTCTGCTTCTACCCAACGAATCCTTATTCACGCAGCGTACTTGAACTCTACCTAGAGGCTCTAAAGAAGGAGCTGATGATGTACGCCAAAACAAAATATGTTCAAACCAGCGAATTCGACGAGATAGTTTTGGGCGGAGGAACCCCAAGTCTCCTAAGCATAGACCAGATGATTGATCTGATAAAATACTGCGAAAACAACTTCAACACCACCGACGATTACAAAATCAAGGTAAGCGGCACCTCCAGAAGCTTCGACAAAAAGAAACTGGAGGCAGCAGCAGAATATGGCGTTTACCAAGTGGACATCGGAGCTCAAACCTTCGACGACAAAATAAGGAAGATGCTTAATCTGCCGGACAGCGCAGAACAGGTGGAACAGGAGATAAAAGCCGCACGGAAACTGGGACTCTGCACCTGCATAGACATAATGTATAACATTCCGGGACAAACACTGGAAAGCTGGGTCAACTCGATTAAGAAAGCAATTGAATTAGATGTAGAAGTCGATTGCTACTGCCTTGAGGTACAGCCCGGAACAGTCTTGTATAACCAAATGAAAGCCGGAAAGGTTCCTCCTCAGCCAGACGAGGAACTGGAAAGAAAAATGTATGCCACAGCATACGAAATGTTCACTCAGGCAGGCTACACGCCAGTTGGCCATGACCGCTTCTCAAGAGTAGAATGGCACATCAAAGAGAACTGCCTAAACCAATGGCCTTGGTCAGGCATCTTAACAACCGGATCAGGATGCATTATGGGATACCTTCAAAGATTTTCTTACTCCAACATAGAGTCAGCAGAAGATTACATCGCAGCCGTCAACGAAGGAAAACTTCCGATAGCAAAACTCTCGAAATCTACAGACGAAGAAATGATGAGAAAGGTAATGACGAAACTCTACATACGCCTACCCATAAATAAACTGGAATTCAAAGAGAAATTTGGAAAACTTCCAGAAGACGTGTACCCCAAACAACTAGAAAAACTGGAGAAAGAAGGATTAATCGAAATAGACGAAAAAGAAATCAAACTAACCAAACTTGGAGACCTCTGGAAAGCCAACATCGCATGGGAATTCACAGAAAAAAAGTAACTTTTTTTCGCCCTATTTTTCGCGCAGCAGTTTAGGCACGTAAGCGCACGCTGGGTCAGACTGGAAGAGGTCGCCAGTATAAATCTCTGCTCTGGTTCTGCAACCACCACAGATTTCGCGATACTCGCAGACGCCACATTTGCCCTTCAAATTACTACGGTCTCTCAGCTTACGAGTGAACTCTGATGTTTGCATGTCAGTCCAGATTTCCTTCATCGTCTTGTCTCTTATGTTGCCCATACGGTAGCCCTCATTGAAGCCGCAGGGTCGACTGTCCCCGTTCTCCAGCAGGCCAACATATCTGCCGTTAATGAAGCATTGCCCAAGAAACACGTTGTTGAACCAGGAGTCAAAGTCGGGCATGCCCCGCTGCTTAGCAACCCGAGCAAAGAAGGGGCAATAAACGTTAACGCCCATTTTCCCTTTATACTCCTGCATCAAATCGTAAATTCTGTTCAGCACAACCTCATACTGCTGCGGCGTGGGAGCCAGCTCTAGATGCTCCTCGGCTCTGCCAACAGGAACATAGTTATGGTAAACCACACGAGTAGCATCGTACTCATGCGCCACCTGAGCTACATGATCCACTTCCGAGCAATTACGTCTATTCAATGTGCTTACGATGCAATCGAAAACTCCGCCCCTAGACAAATTATCCATAGCCTTGATGGCTGTCGCATAGGCGCCTTTGCCCCGTATGTAATCGTGCGATTCCTCTTTTCCATCCAGACTAACCGCCGTCATAACCTCATATCGGATCAGTTTTTCGAGAATATCCCCCTTAACGTAGTAGCCGTTTGTTATTAGGCTCACATTCATTCCAAGACTCTTCGCATGAGCAATAATTTCAAAAACGTCTTTTCGCAGAAGAGGCTCTCCGCCGCTAAGCCCAAACCACTTTGTTCCCATCTCATAAAGCTCATCAACAATACGCATTCCACCCTTAGTGTCCAACTCGTTAACGGCGGCGGGGCTTGAACCAAAACTGCAGTGCAAACAATTATAGTTGCAGGCTCTCGTACATCTCCAAGTCATCATATATAATAGGGGTCTTTCAGTCACTTTTTTTCGCACTCCTTTGCATCGGTTTCTTATTTGGGGTTAATGGGGGTCTAGAGTGTTGGAGTCCCAGCGTGTTAGCCAAGTGTTATCCAGTCGTTGCTTTTTTGCGTCAGCGCAGGAGCAACTATGGTCTTAGGTTCCACTTTTGAAAGATTGATTTTTCTAGTAGAATATAGCAACATGACGAATCGTAATGCAGACTTTTTCATGATAGGGGCTCCAACAACCCATTACATCGCGAACAAGTAATAAAAGGATTTTTGTAAAGAATTCTTGACCAAACTAATCAAGCCTTAGTCAAATTTTCTTGACTAAAAATTTTTCATAAAAAAACAAACATGAAACAATGGGAAACAACGTTTACTTAGCCTAGAGGAAAGAAACAGAATCGGTTAGACAAAAAAAGGGTTAGCTGTTTTTTTCACGCAACAGCTTAGGCACATATCCACATGCAGGATCAGAAGCAAAAATGTCGCCAGTGTACATTTCTGCTCTAGTTCGGCAACCACCACAGATTTCGCGATACTCGCAGACGCCACATTTGCCCTTCAAATTACTACGGTCCCTAAGTTTGACAGTTAATTCTGACGTTTGAAGTTCATCCCAGATTTGCTTCAGCGACTTATCCTGAACGTTTCCCAGCCGGATGCGGTCATTGAAGCTGCAGGGGATAACGTCTCCGTTTTCGATTACGCTCATGTACTTGCCAGCGATGGAGCATGTGCCAAGGAAAACGTTGTTGAACCAGTAATCAAAGTCGGGCATTCCCCGTTCCTTGGCGATGCGAACGAAGAAGGGACAATACACATTGACCTCAGGTTTTCCTTTATACTTTAGGCGCAGATCATAGACTTGGTTCCAAATCTTCTCGTACTGCTGTGGGGAGGGAGACTTGGCGAGATGCTCTTTTGTTCGGTTGAAGGGAATGAAGCCATGAATCACCACCCATCTGGCGCCGTACTTTTCAGCCAGTTGAACAACATGCTCCATATCTTCGGAGTTGACGTTATTACGGGTCGCATCAACATTGGCAAGGGTTGCCACAAGGCAGTCCAGCAGTCCCGCTTTAGAAGTTTTTTCCATGGCCGAAATGGCTTTTTCGTATGCGCCCTTTCCGCGGATGGCATCGTTGATTTTTTCGGTTCCATCAACACTCAGTGAGACGCGAACATCGTGCCTAACCAGGTTATCGAAGATTCTGCCGTCAACATAGTAGCCGTTGGTGATGAGACTCACATTCAGACCAATATTTTTGGCGTAGCCAATTATTTCAGGCAGGTCTTTCCGCAGAAGTGGTTCTCCACCGCTTAATCCTAGATAAGTTACCCCAAAATCATAGATTTCGTCTACAATATGCATTGATTCTTTGGTTCCGAAGGCGTCGGAGGCAGGTGGATTTGATGCGAAGCCGCAGTGTAGGCAACTGCTGGTGCAGGCTTGTGTGCATCTCCAAGGCAGAATGAATAAGGGTCCTTTGTCTCTCAAAATCTTCACCATAAGTAGTAGTTAAGAGTTTAACGAGAAAATAAAAACGTATTTGATTTTTTCAGATAAAGGCACATGTAAAAGCAGTTTGTCCATCTTTTTTCAATCCAATCATAATTTGCCGCTTAGAATTAGGTTTCCTTTTTTTGAGAGGAATTTTTGTTGTTTTTGACTTCTAATTTGTCAAGAGCATGTAAGAGTTCCTTGTTGCTCTTCACGGTTATGGCGCCGTTGTTTTGGAGTTCAGTCAGGTATTTTGTGGCTTTGCCGTCGGTGAAGTCCCTCTTTTCATCCGGCCCGTTTTCTAGGAGGATAATCGGTATTCCTTTTTTCATAGCCGTTTCTGCAGCTTCGAGATTACGCAGATTGCCGTCACCAAACTGAGTCGGAGTTATCACGAGAACGTTGGCTTTACTCATCATCTTCAGGTTTGCTGTGTGAGCTTCCTCAGTTATGGGAGAAAAGGGAGCTTCACTTACTGTTGGAATGTTTAGCACTTGAGCAGTCTCATGATCTGTATCCAGCAAGTTGAGGACACCAGCGGTTAGGAAATAGCCTTCATCCTTCAAAAGCTTCATCACCGGGCTACCGGTGCCGCATCCCGAAATCAGATGGATAGAAATAGTCTTTTGCTGCTGATTTATGGGTCTTGACATGGGGATAACATGAAAGAAACCTGTAACAGGATGCTTTTTTACGATGGTGTCAACGCTGAAAACTTTTCGGATGTTTTCGCTTGTCAGCGTCTCGTCTGATTTCCCGACAGCAACGATTTTTCCATCCCTCAAAAGAATGATGGAGTCACAGTATCGGGCAGCTAAGTTGAAGTCATGGAAAACCGCGATTATCAACAACTTTTTTGTTTCGCATAAACGCTTGATGAGATCCATTATTTCCAGCTGGTTACTTATGTCCAAGTGGGTTGTCGGCTCGTCCAGCAAAAGAATTTGAGGTTCCTGAGTTAGCGCACGCGCGATTATCACCCGCTGCCTTTCACCACCGCTAAGTTCGGTTACTGGTCTGTCAGCAAACTCCCAAGTGCGGGTTAATTCCATGGAATTCCTTGCTATGGCCAAGTCCTCTTTGCTCTCCATCTTGAAGCGGGGCATATGAGGATTGCGACCCATGAGAACTACTTCCAGAGCAGTGAAGTCGAATGTTACAGGTGTTTCCTGTGGGACTACAGCTAACTGTTTAGCAACATCCACACTTTTCATTACATAGATGTCCTTATTGCCTATGAGGATCGTTCCTTTATGTGGCTTGAGCACTCTGCTTATACTTCTAAGCAACGTAGTTTTTCCTGAGCCGTTAGGACCAAGAATGCCCAAGAATTCGCCGCTCTTAACCGCAAATTTGACGTCCTTGAGAACATTAACGGAACCATAAGAACTGTCGATGCCATCTATTGTTAAGACCACCATCGCTTTCGTCACCTATACTGCATATCCTTTCCTTTTCCTACGGAGAAGATATATAAAAAAGGGCGCTCCTGAAAGTGCCGTGATTACGCCGACAGGCGCTTCGCCGGAACCCATTATCACCCGTGACAGAGCATCGCATATTATCAGGAAAGAGGCTCCTACGATGGCTGAGGTGGGTAGAAGAACCCGGTGGTCAGGACCAATTAAGACTCTTGTCAAGTGAGGAATTATTAAGCCAACAAAACCGATTAAACCGCTAATGGAGACAGCAGCTGCGGTCATGAGAGCTCCGGAAATCAGCAATATTCGTTTTACCTTTTCTATTTCTACGCCTAAGTGCTGGGCTTGATCTTCTCCCAGAGCAAGGATGTTCAAGTCGCGTGAATATAGATAAGAAATGGCGGCGCCAACAACTATTAACGGCAGAACAGCCCATACTTTGTCCCAGTTCTCTGTGGGTGCAAGGCTTCCAATAAGCCAGAAAGTTAAACCGTGAAGAATTTGGTCGCTAGCAATTGTTCTTAGAAACGTAACTATGGCACTTAGGAAGAGGCTCACTGCTATACCCGTGAGAAGCAGCGTTGTAACCGGAACTCTGGATCCAACCCTTGCAATGGCATAGACTACAAGCACGGTTATTAGGGCACCAACAAAAGCCATGATTTGAAGTGTGTTTACGCCCAGAAGTGAAATGCCTATGCCGAGAACCATCACCAATGCTGCTCCTAGTGCTGCACCTGTCGAGGCTCCGATGACGTAGGGGTCAGCCATCGGATTCCTGAAGATTCCCTGATACGTAGTTCCTGCTGTTGCCAGAGCCGCGCCAACTAGAGCTCCGCATATTACTCGTGGAAGTCTGATCTGCGTTATTATTACTTCAGCTGTTTGTGTGATGGTTGAAGCGTCTACCAGATTTTCTAAAATGGGAACTTGTTTTGCCAGTATAATAAGTATGTCTCTGAAGGGAATTGGCGCGTAGCCTAGGTTAAGTGACAAAACAAAAACGATTCCAAACGCAATTAAGAGTATGAGCAGGTATAGCTTCCAGTGAGAAACACGTCTTAAATGAGCAGTTTCAACGTCTGTTTTCATCCAGATTCACAGATTATTTTAGATTATAAAAAAGGGGGGTTATTTTAGGGTTGTCCAAAGATTTCTGGATGAACCATCTTCGCAAGAGTTTCTAGTGCGTCGACAATTCTTGGACCGGACCTAGAGATTATATCCGCGTTGATCTCGTAGAGTGCCCCATTCTGAACTGCAGTTATTGTGTCCCATCCAGGACGGCTCTCCACAGCTTCCATGGTTTCGTAGAAGTTCGCTCTTCCCATATACATATCAGGGAAAAACATTACGTCAGGATTCTTTTCAATAATTGCTTCCGAGCTTACAATTGGCCAACTTGTAGTTGCATCATGGAAGATGTTTTCTCCACCTGCTAAGGTTATCATCTCATCAATGAATGTGGTTGGACCTACACTCATGAGGGGGTCGTTCCAAACTTCATGGTAGACTTTTGGAGTAGTTGCATCCGCTGCTTGATTCACTACAGCATCTATTCTTGCCCTCATTTCGGTAACGAGGGCGATAGATTCAGTGTTTTTGTAAGTTGCTCTTCCAACCAAGAGGACATCCTGAAGAACATCATCAATAGTATGACCGTCTACCACTAAGACAGCGTATCCTAAGTTCTTCAGCGCCTTGGCAGCTTCTAAACTTCCAGAACTTGCAAGAACCAAGTCAGGCTCCAACACAACAATTGGCTCTATTGATGGTTGCCAAAAGTTCCCTATGCTGGTCATGTTACCTGCTTCAATCCACGCGGTGAAATTGTAAGGATAGTTGCAATAATCTGTTACTCCCACAACACTGTCGCCAGCCCCAACAGCAAACAGGATTTCTGTGTTACTTGGAGACAACGAAACTATCCTTTCCGGAGCTGAAGTTAATGTAACTACATTACCTACATCGTCAACTAGTGTAACTTTCTGGTATTCAGCAAGGTGTTCTTGTTGTTCTTGGATGGTTTCTTGGTATTCGGAGATCTGCTCTTGTTGTTCATTAAGTAGTTGTTCTAAGGCACTCATGTTACTGTTATAGATGCCCATTTCCTCTTCTAACTCGGTAATGGCGCTTTGATAGATACTGAGCTGATCTTGTATGTCGACAAGCTGCCCTTCAATAGTGTTGATGGAACCATCAAGATTTTGGCTATTTGTTAGTTCTTTTTGTATATCACTGACAGAACTGTTCAAGTCACTGATTTCTCCTTCGAAAACGATGAAGCCGTAAGTTGCAACAACTAATGCTGCAACTGCGATGATTGCCACGATATATGTGATTGTTTTATCCATTGTCCAACACCTTTAGGATGGATAATCCATCCTGACAGCTATATAAAAGTATCGGCAAAACCCACAATAACCCAACCCAAAAATACTCCACAGCTAAAAACAAACAAAAAAGCTAAACAATTGACACAATAACATAAGCCATGCCCTTAGCGGTCTTCTTCTCCAACGACTCTACCTTAAACGGTTTCGCGTATAATGGACACTCAAGAGTCAGCGTGTGAAATTCCCCGTTTTCGCCCAGAGGGTCAACGCTTCCAATCTTTGACAGAAAGCTGGCGCTCGTCTCTTTGCTGATGATGTACCCCAGCCACTCTTCGCCCAAGTATTTCAGGTTTACACCCGTAATCAAAGCCCTGAATCCTAAACTGAAGATTTCATCGAAAACCTCTGATGTGTCTCTCCTGTATAGTGGCTCAAGCAACTCTAAACCAACCTTGCTGCAGACATCTTTAAGACCAGCTACATGTGCCTCAACAAGAATGTCGCCGGCAACCAAAGCATCAACATTAAGGCTTTTGAGTGCCTCAACGAATGCTCCTTCCTTCTTGAAATCAACTATGGTCAGATGTTTCCCCATGGATTTCGCTAATATCTTCAGCGCTTCCATGTTTTCGGCATGGGGAGAGGGCCAAGGAAGATTTGGAATCAAAGTTAACAGATGATCAACCTTGACCCCTCTTTTTTCGACAAGGTGTAGGGCATAGAGGGAGTCTTTGCCACCAGAAAAAAGACTGACAGCCTTCATGAACGAAACATCCTCCGTAGACTCCTTCAATCAACGCTGCAGAGCTATTTAAGAACTTTGATGAACAATTTTCTCCAGCATCTCTAGCGCCTCCACAAGCCTAGGTCCGGGTCGGGAAATAAAGTCTCTTGGAATCTCATAGAGGTTGCCGTTTCTAACCGCATTTATGCTCTTCCATCCTGGGCGTTTCTTCACGTCCTCGAAGCTTCCCCAAAATCTTGGAACATCGGAAATAACGGGAAACACTATTATGTCGGGGTTCCGCTGAATAATGTCTTCTGAGTCTATTATAGGCCACTCTGAAACTGCTTCGCCGAAAATGTTTGCTCCACCAGCCAAGTTGATTAGGTCGCCAATCCATGTTCCTGAACTCACGCTCATGTAAGGGTTGTTCCAGACCTCGAAGTATACTTTTGGTCTATGAGACGCCGCCTTCGGCTTTTTAACTGCAGAGTCTATTCTCTGTCTCAGTTTTTCTACAAGGTTACTGGCTTCGGCAGCATTTCCGATTACTCTCCCCACCAATAGGATGTTGTCGAGGACGTCATTCATGCTGCGGGGATCCAAAGGCAAAACATTTAGGCCTAAACTCCTGAGTTGAGCGGCTACTTGTGCAGTTGTTTCATACTCAGGTTTGCAATTCACTTTGCGCTTTTTTGTCTTCACTGTACATCTAGCTGTGGAAATCAGAACAAGATCAGGTTTCAATGCCATAATGGTCCCTATTGAGGATTCCCAGTAACCGCCTATCCTTGTTAGTTCTCCTGCTTCAATCCGCGCCTCAAGTTCAGGAGGATAATCGCAGTATTCTGTTACTCCCACAACGCTGTCGCCTGCCCCAACAGCAAACAAAATCTCCGTGCTGCTGGGGGAGAGGGACACTATCCTCTTTGGATGAACCGTTAGATTCGCCACAGGTCGATAATCCTCCGTCATCTGTGATGCCTTTCCAGTGGTCCTGAGTTCCTAGAAGCTAGAATCAATCGGTGACTTTAGAACCTTTTTCTTAACCAATTCAGTTAAAGTCTTTTGACCCTGTGATCGTGTTAAATGTGTTGTTCTTTTGGACTGTTTGTCTACTTTACTGTCACGGATTTAGCCAAGTTTCGTGGCTTGTCTGGGTCGCATTCTTTCTCGAGTGCCATGTAGTAGGCGAAGAGTTGCAACGGAACGACAAAAGGTATTGGAGACAAGATTTCAGGCAACTCTGTTGCTATCTCTATGTAATCGTCAGCCAACTTTTTTATCTCCTCATCCCCCTTCTCAACTATTACAATTATGGAGGCGCCGCGAGCCTTCATCTCCATAATGTTTCCGATGATGCTTCTATGCGTGGAATCCTTGGGGCAAATGAAAACCACAGGAAATCCGTCCTCGATCAAACTGATGGGGCCATGCTTGCTTTCTCCCGCAGGATAAGCTAACGAAGGAATGTATGAAATCTCCATCAGTTTTAGCTTACCTTCAAGGGCGACAGCTGAACTTATTCCCCTTCCCAAAAAGAAGAAGACCGGTTTGCCACTATACTTCTTCGCCAACTGTTTCACCTTTTCCTCTTTACCTTGGATAGTGCGCTCAACGATGTCTGGCAGCTGCTCAAGCTTCTCTTCAATGTCCTCAATCTCCACATGAGAAATCTTTCCTCTCTTCTTGGCAAGCCTTACGGCGAGCTGAGAGAGCACAGAGAGCTGAGAGGTGAAGGTTTTCGTAGCTGCGACCCCAATCTCTGGACCCGACTGCTGACATATGTAGACCCGAGCAACCCGTGTCAGGGTGGAGCCGACAACGTTTGTGAGTCCCAGCACCGTAGCGGCGCGTAGCCTAGCGCTTTCAACTGCGTCTAACGTGTCGGCGGTTTCTCCGGACTGGCTGACGACCAGAAGGGTGCTGTCGATGTTCACTGATTTGCCGTGTTGTTCAACGAACTCTGAGGCTATGACTGGATGGGTTGCCAAGAAAGACAGCTTAGAGAACAGATAGGATGCTGCCAAGCAGGCATGGTAAGAAGTTCCGCATGCAACCAAGAAAACTTCTCCTGCCCGATCCAAAAAAGTAGTCATCAACTCCAAATATTTATCCTGTAATCTGAGAGTGTTCCTTAAGCATAGAGGCTGCTCATGAATCTCCTTCAGCATGAAATGTGGGTAACCCTGCTTTTCAGCCATCTCTGGAGCCCAATCTATAATCTCAGGCTCTCTGGTGACCACTTTCCAGTCAAGGATATTTCGGATTTCGTATCCCTTATCGCTTAAAACCACAAGCTCTCCGTCTTGAACGACAACAGACTTGTTTGTATTCGAAAGAAAAGCGGGAATGTCAGACGCAACGTAGAGACCGCCTTCGGCTACTCCAAAAACAAGCGGACTCTCCTGTCGGGCACAAACAATCTTATCAGGTTCTTTAGTAGAGATGACAGCGAGGGCGTAAGAGCCGTCTAACCGTTTCACAGTCTCGCGAACAGCATCCACAAGAGACAAGCCTTCCTTCAACTTTTGTTCAATAAGGTGTGGGATGACCTCAGTGTCAGTTTTTGACCTAAAAGTGTGCCCAGATTCTTCAAGTTCGGTTTTGAGTTCCGCAAAATTTTCGATAATTCCGTTGTGAACAACAGCAATTTGATTGTTACAGTCTGTGTGTGGGTGGGCGTTAACTTGGTAGGGTGCGCCGTGTGTAGCCCATCGTGTGTGACCTATTCCCAGTCTGCCGGGAAGAGCGTCTAGATTGTGCATGTCGTGAACGTCGTCAATTTTTCCGCAATCCTTCTTTATACACAGTTTGTTCCTTTGGAGTGTTGCGATTCCGACAGAATCGTAGCCTCGATACTCAAGCTTCTTTAAGCCTTTATGAATTGCTGGAGCAGCCTCACCTGTCCGTAAGATGCATCCAAATATTCCACACATAACCCATTCCTCAATTTCTTAGATTGTATATTAGCGAAGTAGACCCTAATCCAGTCGTGTAGGTTCTATTTAAAGTGGAAAGCATGTATAAACATTTTTAGAAAACGTGTTTTAGAATTAAAAAAGAAATATTAATGGTTTCCAAGAACTGATTAGCGAATTGAAGGTTAACCGATAAAAATTTTGTTATAACGGTTTATCTCGGCTCAAAAGACGTCAACTTTCACACATTTTTACCGCAAAAAATATGAATCCAGAAACTCAAGAAGAGGACGGAGAGCAGATTGGTTCTTACAGACTTCCTTTACCCCGGAGAAACAATAGTATTCCAGAGCAACAAGATAGAAAGCCTCAACGACCACTTTTTCTTTTACATAACTGATCAGCGAATACTACTGTATAGACGACGGGGAGTTTTGTTCAAAAACGACAGAATTATCGCAGAGAGACTCGAGGACATTCGATCAATGCGATATGACGAAACAGGTATATTACGAAAGAGGGGCATTTTGCGCATCGAAACTTTAAGCAAAAAGATGGATCCTATAGTGGGGAAAGTGGCGGATATAAAAGCCATATGGCAAGAAATGCAGAAATACATCAAAAAAGACCAACTGACGTAGCGGAGACTGAACAATCACCTTCTCTAAACAGGCGCATCAAAATAGCGGATAGAGATTAGTCCCTTGTGAACCCAAGGAAGATGCCAACGATAAGGCTGACTATGAAGGGAATGTGCGCCAAGAGGGGAGTGAACACATTTAGCGCCGGATTAATGGTGTTAACAAAACTTGATGCTATTTCGGATAGTCCCGCGTAATCTACGTTGATCACGTTCGTGTAAGCCAAAAATATCAGAGAAAAAACAATCACTCCAATAATCAAGGCAATTTTAACGAATTTCCGTATGGCGTAACCTATCAAAAATCCGCCGATTCCACCTATGCAGACCTGAAAGAGGATAGAAGTCAATGACTCGCTAATTATCAATTTAGCATACCGTTTTTCTTTACGTGCTATGAAGTTAATAAAATTAACCACTAACGGAGAAATTTGGAGTTTTTTGGATGATAAATACATGAATTTAGAATACACATGTTGTCTACTTAACATAAAAATAAAACTAAATTTAATTGTCTGTGGCTTATCCTTTTAACATTGAAGTTTAGATGAAAGCCAGTTTAGGAGATGCGACTGAAACTCAAGGATGTAATAATCGATGAAATAATTAGTTTGGGCAAGTCAACCTTAAAGAAGACCACAATTTTAGCCGCACAGAATGAGCGCAAACACAAAATCCAAGAACATGAGACATTACAGTAATCAACCATTAAAAAAATATTTATAAAACACTTAGCCATACTCCCACGTATGAAGAAGAATCTGTTGCTCAGCGGCGAAAAAGGACAGTTCATGGCTAAGGACATAGCTGTTTTCGAAGACCCGGAGATACTGAAATCTGTCTTGAACAAACTCAGCTGGAAAATTCTCCAACTCCTGAGCGAAAAAGAAATGTACCCCCTGGAGGTCGCTAGGAAACTAGATGTACATGAGCAGAAGGTGTATTATCACATCAGAAAACTGGCGAGGGCTGGCGCAATAAAGGTTGTTAGAGAAGAGGAAAAGAAGGGAGCCACTGCAAAATATTACAAAGCCACGTTTCCAGCCATGGGGGTAGAACTTCCTTTCGGTTACCAAAAAATCGACAGATTCCCAGCCACCAACGTAGACGAGAGAATGAAACAGTTCCTAAGCCCCCTCATCAAAGACTGCGTCTTCGACGGAAAAATCGTTGTGGGAAGCCCTGACCCTCATGGTCCATTCAAAGCCAAAGCCAGAGACGGACACTACGCCGCATATTTAACCTTCTTTCTGGGTCAATTCGTGGATTTACCGGATGATTTTCCGATAAAATTGGATGTTGACGTGAAGGCTGAGAAGGAGGAAAGCAACAACCTAATCTTGGTAGGTGGACCTGGAACCAACCTGATTACCCAAGAGATAAACGAATTTTTTCCCATCCGTTTTAACATGATGCCCTCTGAACACGGCTTCCTTCTGGGAGGGCTGGTCTCTGAAAAAACCAAAAAGGTCTACACCGCCGACAACACAGGGTTAATAGCAAAAATAGCTAACCCATGGAACAGGAAAAAGAGCGTAATCGTTCTCGCGGGCAACAAGGCGGTTGGAACCAAGGCATGCGTTTTGGCTCTCACCAAATTCTGGAAGAAAACCTTAACCACTTTTGACAAAGAAGGATTTGCCGTTGTAATTCAAGGATTCGACCTCGACGGCGATGGAAAAGTTGACTCCATAGAAGTCCTCGAATAAACTCTTCGTGAATATGCAGACTCCCTTTTTAGTTTGGGGGCTAAAGGAATATCTTAAGGGTTACACCAATTCTGTGGCATGAACTCTGTAACTGTTGTGTTTTTTGCACGTGGACATGAGAATGTGCTGGCAACACACAAAACAACATTTGAAGTCACAAAGAAGACGACCCTTACGAAGCGGGGCGACTGCATATTGGCTGTGGAATCAACTGCAGCTGCAGCGGATTTGCCGCCCGAATTCAAGGAAGCCGCAAGAAAAGAGGGTGCACGAATAACAGTAACGATCAAAGCAGGTGAACATAAGGAGACGGTGAAGGCAAAAGGAAGCCCCAAACTTACTTTTACTCACTCTACCGATCTAGTGGTAAGAAAAAGCGGTTACGTGTGTGGTCGAACATTGGCGATAAGAGCAGACAAGGCTGCCAGCGACTTTTCAAGAAAGCTTGTTGAAAAACTGAAAGACCCAAATCAAGAAGCAAAAGTCACGTTGGCTGTGACATGTTATTGAATTTCTGCGTCCACAACCACTTGCCAAGTGTAAGGGGCAACTTCTCGCACTGTCTTCGCTAACAGAAAGTTCTTTATTTGTCGGTTGTTTTGGCTCACGGCTTCGGTTAACCGAACTTTTGCTGTTTCCAGCGGGTTCGAAGCCTTCACGAAACCGTAATAATGCATAATACCGCCATTCGGCTTGAGGGCTTCGCAGGCTACATCCACGAATTCTAATGCCGTTTCTGGCAGGTTCATAATCACGCGGTCTGCTTTTCTAGATAGCTGTTCTCTGACTACTTGTCTGGCGTCGCCGAGAAGGGGGACAATCTGTTTTTCTGCACGGTTCGCGGCAATGTTTCTTTTTAGCAGGGCTATCGCATCTGGATTCACGTCAACAGCGTGGACGCGCACATTTTTGTGTTTTTTTGCGATTGGGATGGCGAATGGCCCAACTCCGGCGAAGAGGTCAACAACTGTTTCTCCGTCTTTTACCTGTGAAGCAACCCTGTTGTGTTCGGTGGAGAGGCGAGGGGAGAAGTAGGCTTTGGCAACGTCCACATGATATATGCAACCATGCTCTCTGTAGACTGTGGCAGTTTTCTTGATTCCAGCTATGACTTCGAAGTCTCTTATGCGGTAAACCCCCTCGACAGCGCTTGATTTGGCTAGAACCGTGCTGGTCTGCTTGTGCGCCTTCAGTATCGCTTCGCCGATTATCTTTTTATAGTTTGCAAGCTCTGGGGGAACCTCGACTATGGCGATGTCGCCTACAAAATCGATGGCTCTGGGTACACTCCCCAAAATCTGGGAAGGAAGTTTATCGGCCAGAAAATCAAGATGTGTGAAGTAACGTTTTTTCCGCTCAGGAAAGCTATATACAGAGATTTCGTATTCGGGTAGGGTGTCCTCAATTTTCTTGAGAATGGCGGGAAGTGGCTCATTGGTTAAGGGTATGCACAG